>Ga0302253_1000153_pt1 | contig 69988 bp, 71 predicted proteins | sample AAG_RA_Trp_MG_FD_193537 | JGI IMG/M metagenome (GOLD analysis project Ga0302253, IMG submission 193537) | Enriched activated sludge microbial communities from anaerobic digester in WTTP, New Holstein, Wisconsin, United States - AAG_RA_Trp | ecosystem: Engineered > Bioreactor > Anaerobic >...
AAGAGTACCATTGCTGGGATACTGAAACGCGACGATATCATAAAGGAAGTGGCGAAATGACAAAAGAAGTTTTTATCAAAGACGTAATGGCAAAGCCCACGACCATAGCAAAATCAGCCAAGATAACAGAAGCACTCGACAAGATGCTGGATGCCGGCCTCGACCCCCTGATTGCGGTCAACAACAATACCGTAGTTGGCACCGTCTCGCGCCAGGCGATAGCGGAGAAGCTCGGGAGCAAGCAGAACTCCGGTATTGCCCCGACCGCCATCCACGTAGCGAGCGTTGTCGAGGAGGACTTCACGAGTGTCTATCCCGATGAGAGTATCAACGTCTTAATCCCCCTCCTCCAGCAGTACAAACTGGTGGTTGTCTACGACGCCGACCACAAGCTGATTGGACAGGTCAGTGCCGGTGACCTCTTAAAGAAGTTCCAGCCCGAGGACGGCCTTGCCGGAGCCATCGAGAAGGTGGTGACCATCGAGGCGGACGAACGCGTTGTCCACCTCCGGCGCCGGATGATGGACGACAACATTACCCGGTTTGTGGTAACGGAGCACGAGAAGTATACCGGCATCGTGACCGAGACGGACGTGGCAGTTGCGATGCGGGAGTTCCGGAAGCAGGTGGACGATAACCACCAGGACCACCGGATCCGGAACCTGCTCGTCAAGGACATCATGAGTGCCCCCCTCATCTCGGTCGAGAAGACGGCAAAAGTCGCCGACGTGGTAGCAACGATGCTGAAAAAGAACATCAGTTCCGTTCCGGTGATGGACAAGGGGAAACTTGCGGGCGTTGTCACGCGGCGCTCGCTTGTGAACGCCCTCTGATCACCCCCCTCTTTTTCAAAGCCATTATCATACTCCCGGGCTCACCACTCATCCATGGCACCCGGTGAGACCCTCGGACCAGACCCGCGCATCCGGACGTACCGGCTCATCCTCCTCTTCGGCATCGTTGCCGCCCTCGGGGACGTGGTGTACGAAGGGGGACGGAGTGTTGCCGGGCCATTTTTGCTCATGCTTGGTGCATCGGCCTTCACGGTCTCGTTCATTGCCGGGTTCGGCGAGTTTGTCGGCTATGCGATCCGGGTTGCGACCGGCTATCTCGCAGACAAGACACGGCAGTACTGGATCTTTGTTTTTGCCGGCTACCTGCTGATCGGTGCAATCCCCCTCCTTGTCCTTGCCGGCAGCTGGGAGATCGCAGCCTGCCTCCTGATCGCCGAGCGGATCGGGAAAGCAGTCCGGTCCCCGGCAAAAGACGCCATCCTCTCCCATGCAACAACCTCCATCGGAAGGGGCTGGGGGTTCGGCCTCCACGAAGCCCTCGACCAGATTGGCGCCGTGGCCGGGCCGCTCCTTTTCGTTGCGGCGCTGGCGGCCGGGGGGGATTACCGGGGAGGCTTTGCCCTTCTTGCGATTCCGTTTGTCCTCCTTGTTATCGCGCTCGCCGCTGCCTGGAAGAGCATGCCAGACCCGCTGGCGTTCGAGGCAAGTGTCCGGGCGCCACGGGCGCAGGATACAAAAGCGGGAGAGAACTCCCGGCTCCGGCTCTATGCCGTTTTCACGGCCCTGACCATGGCCGGGTTCGTTGTCTTCCCGCTCCTTGCATTCCATTACAAGGCACTCGGTATCATCCCGGATGCGGAGATCCCGCTCTTCTATGCCATTGCCATGGGTGTCGATGCGGTAGCCGCCCTGGCGATCGGCAAGGCATATGACCGGTACGGTATCGGTGTCCTCACGCTTGTCCCGGTCACCGGTATCCTGATAGCCCTCGTTGCTTTCTCCCCCTCATACCCTGTGGCTCTTGCAGGAGCTGTACTGTGGGGCATTTCGATGGGGATGCAGGAAACCGTGCTCCGGGCTGCCGTCGCGGACTTCACGGCAATGGGCGAGCGGGGCTTTGCCTATGGGATCTTCAATACGATCTACGGCGGGGCATGGTTTGCCGGCAGCGTTGCGATTGGGGCACTGTATACGGTACACCCGATCTATGCTGCAGGGTTCATGGTGCTGTTGCAGGCTGCCGCACTGCCGGTGCTCCTGCGACTCGTGACGGATAAGGGACGCCCGTAATCGGATGGAACGACAGCCTCGCCGTTGTGCCCGGTATGCGAAGCCCCTGCCGGGATCCGTCACCTGTATTTACTATTCCCGCCAATAGCGAGGAAGAAGGACGATCTGCTGATGGGTGACGTAACGTTCCGCACAATGACAAAAGAAGAGGTGGGCACGGCGGTTGCATGGGCTGCGCGGGAAGGCTGGAATCCCGGGCAGCGGGATGCAGAGTGCTTCTGGCCCCTGGATCCGGAAGGCTTCTTCTGTGCAGAAGCGGACGGGAAGATCGTGGGCACGGCATCGGTTGTCAACTACAATGATCACTTCTCGTTTGGCGGGTTCTATATCGTGGACAGTACCTACCGCGAGCAGGGAATCGGGAAACAGCTGTGCCGGCACGCGATGCGCCATGCCGGTTCCCGGGTCGTTGGCATCGATGGCGTGGTTGCCATGGTGGAAAAATACCAGGAGCGGATGGGCTTTTTCATGCATTACAACAATGCCCGGTACGAAGGGACCGGGGGAGGGTCGATGCCGCCCGGCCTGGTACCGGTCCGCGATGTGGACTTCCAGTCGCTTGTGGACTACGATACCGCCCACTTCCCCGCCCGCCGCGAGCGTTTCCTTGAACACTGGATCAGCCAGCCTGGCCATTCCGGGCTTGCGCGGCTGAACGGGGACGGGGAAGTTATCGGGTACGGGGTGCGAAGGCCCTGCCAGACCGGGTACAAGATCGGGCCGCTCTTTGCACGCGACCGGACCACCGCAGAACAGATCCTTGACGGGCTCCGGGCCAGCATCCCCGGCGAGCAGTTTTACCTGGATATCCCGGTACCGAACGAATCTGCTGTCGCACTGGTGAAGGACCGGGGCATGAACCCTGTCTTTTTCACGGCCCGGCTCTATTCCACAAAGGATCCCGTCCCGCTCCCGCTGGATGAGATCTTTGGTGTGACAACGTTCGAGCTGGGGTAAGGCGGCTCTGTTTTTTTTCAGAATTATTTTTTCATCGCGATCAGCCGGTCGATTCGATCGTGTCCCCTGCCCGACCCCCCTTTGTTTCCGATGGAAGAAAAAGTACGGTAAATTATGTCGTATTTTCCACAGGAAATTATGGTGTTTTTGGATGCAGTAAAAAGGGGGGTCGGGCAGGGGCAACTATTACGGCGCCGGAAAAAGTGGCGCGAAAAAATATTTTTTCATGTGGGATTCCGTGCAAGTAGTAAAACCCGGTTCTGCTGAAAGAGCGATAATTATTCTGACGGAAGTTCCGTTTGTTGATGGCATAGTGAGGACAGGTTTTGTCGTACCAGGTACTGTGGGATTCCGGAAAAAAATTTGTTAAGTCTGTTTGGGAAAATGAAAAAAAATCCCTGCCCGACCCCCCCATTGGCGATCAACAGATGATTATTGGTAAAAATAATTCACTGGGTGTATGGGAGCTGGGGATAAAGGAACAGACAAAAGAATTATTGTTCGTCTTTGTGATAGAGCGCAAGAAAGATAATGGTGTCATCGCCCCGGTCATAGCAATAGGTTAACCGGAACGGGGGGATGCAGACTTCCCGGGTCTGCCTGTGTAGTACCGCATGGGTTTTCCCACGAAGGGTTCTTCAACAATTCTGAGGATCTGCTGCTTCACCCGCTCCTTGAGCCCGGCATCCCTGATCTTGCGGACGGTCTTTTCAAAGTGCGGGTGGTAGGCAACGCTCACCATGACTTCATCTCATCGATGAAGTCGCCGGATTTCATCTTCCGGAATGAACCTTTCCTGTATTCCTGGAGTGCGGCTTCCATCTTCTCCGCAAAGCCGATATCGTCCCGGAGTGACGGTTCGGGATCCGCGAGCGGTTTTAGGAGGATGCGCCCGCCTTCCCGGATGATGAGCAGTTTCTCGCCCTCGGGCAGGTCGGTCCGCATCGATGCCGGGATGACGACCTGGCCCTTGGAACTCATCGTGGTGATTGCAACATCCAAAATGATATGTAAGATATGTCTTACGTGAGAACATATCAGGATTTATATCAAACTCAGCGAGGAGGTATGCGTAGATTTCATGAACATCTGCAGAACTCTTGTGTTCAATAATGACTAAAGATATATTTATTAATTATTTAATAAAAAATATCTCTACTTTCCGGTCTGGTGTGAAAATACATTGCAGAGGGCATTCTCTATGAGACCACAATTAAATACACATACATACACAGACTTGATCATGGCAACAAAGACCATCAGCATCACGGAAGAGGCGTACGAGAAGCTGAAGAGTCTCAAGACCGACGAGAAAACGAGCTTCTCCGATGTGATCGTGAAGCATTACCCGAAGCGGAAGAAACTGTCTGAAGTCCTGAAGGAGATCGGGGCTAATGCGGAACTGGCTGATTCGATCGAAGCAGTATCAAAGGAGATGAGGAAGGCAAAGCTCCGCGAGGTCCGTTTCTGAAATGCCGGTTGCCGATACTTCGTTCATCGTAGACCTTGTCAGACATGACCCGCTTGCCCTAGCAAAGCTGGAAGAGATGGAAGCCCTGGGAAAAACCCACTCGGTCACCCCCATCATTGTGCTCGAACTCTTTGAAGGTGCATACCGCTCCTTCCGGGTTGAAGAGAATGTGAAAGAGATCCTGGCAATCCTTTCACTCTGCGATGAGATTGTTTTTGATACAGATATCTATCATGCCTTCGGGTATTTGTCCGCAACACTCCATAAATGCGGGAGCCCGGTGGGGGACTTTGATCAGGCAATCGCTGCGGCCGCACTCTGTTCGGATGGGGAGATCATCACCCGCGACCGCCATTTTGAGAAGATACCGGAACTGAAGGTCATCGGGTATTGAAGCAGTGTGTAAGATCCTGACCGGCAATTTTTCCAAAACGCAATCAGAATCCCGCTCCCTAAGGTGTACTATAATTCATCCGGCTTTCCGGAGAAAACACTTATTACCCCTCCCATGCCATATAATAAAGCACCATTCATGGAGCAGCGTTATGTTTACGCTGCGAGTGTCTGCAAAGATGCGAGATTCCTCTGTTGAGGTAGCCAAGCCTGGTATGGCGCAGGTTTGCTAAACCTGTGTCCGAAAGGACTCGGGAGTTCAAATCTCCCCCTCAGCGCTAAAAGAGACAGTCTCACAATCGAGGGGATTGGATGGCTCAGGAAGAAGACATTAAGTATTTCGTAAGGGTTGGTACGACCGATCTCGATGGTACCAAGTCCGTGAGGGTTGCCCTCACCGGCATCAAGGGTGTCGGCAGGCATACCGCCACGGTTATTACCCGAATGGCAAAGGTCGACGAGTACGCACAACTCGGCCGTATGGACGAGGCGTCGGTTGACCGGCTCCGCGTTGCTGTTGAACAGTACAACAGTAAGATCCCGTCCTGGATGGCGAACCGCCCGAAGGACGTGTACACCGGTGAGCAGAAGCACCTCTTCGGCGGCGACGTCACGATGGCCAAGGAAGAGGACGTCAACCTGATGAGGAAGATCCGCTGCTACCGTGGCATCCGCCACGAGACCGGCCAGAAGGTCCGCGGCCAGCGCACCAAGTCCACCGGCAGGACCGGATCGACTGTTGGTGTCAAGCGCAAGTCCGCCGGAGGCTCGTAATCATGGGATACCCAGGCAAGAACCACAAGTCTTACCAGACCCCCAAGCGCCCGTGGGAGAAAGCCCGCATCGAGGCCGAGACCCGTCTCGTCATCGAATACGGTCTCCGCAACAAGCGCGAGGTCTGGAAGGCCCAGGCATACCTGCGCAAGTACCGGACCGGTGCCCGGCACCTGCTTGCACTCGGCTCGAGCGCTTCCGATGCTGCGCTCTTCGACTCCAAGAAGGCCGAACTGATCTCATCGCTCCAGCGCGGCGGGGTCCTCGGTCCTGACGCAGACATCGATGCTATCCTCTCGCTGAAGGTCCAAGCCTCGCTCGAACGCCGGCTCCAGACCATTGTCTACCGCAAGGGTCTCGCCCGGTCTGTCAAGCAGGCACGGCAACTGATCACCCACGGACACATAGCGATTGAAGGCCGCCGGGTCAACATCCCCGGTTACCTTGTCAAGAGGACAGAGGAAGCCCAGATCAGCTACTTCGGCAAGTCCCCGTTCGTGTCCGACTCCCACGCGGAGAAGACCCGGATCATGAAGCCCGCGACCGGGCCCAAGGCAATGCCCCAGCCCGAAGGCCATTACCGTGGCCGGGGGAGGAGGTAATCCATGGCAGCAAACGAGAAGGAGAAATGGGGCATCGCTCACATCTTTGCGTCCTTCAATAACACGATCATCACCGTCACCGACCTGTCCGGCGCAGAGACCGTGACCAAGTCGAGCGGTGGCATGGTCGTCAAGCAGGACAGGAACGAGAGCTCGCCCTACGCCGCCATGCAGATGGCCAGCAACGTTGCGCAGACCGCCCGCGAGAAGGGCATCGTCGGCGTCCACGTCAGGGTCCGTGCACCCGGCCAGGGCAAGCAGAGAAGCCCCGGCCCCGGCGCACAGGCAGCCATCCGTGCGCTCGCCCGTGCCGGCATGCGCATCGGCCGTATTGAAGATGTCACCCCAATCCCCCACGACTCCTGCCGCCCGAAGGGCGGACGGCGTGGAAGGAGAGTGTGATGGAGATCGAATTCGCCAGTCTGGACGACTCCCTCGCACGATTCACGCTCTCGGGAGCGAGCCCCGCCTTTGCCAACGCCTTACGGCGGGCAATGATCGGTGAAGTGCCGACCCTCGCCATCGAGGATGTGCGCATCTATGACAACACAAGCGCACTCTTCGATGAGATGCTGGCACACCGCCTCGGGCTCATCCCCTTAAAGACCGATCTTACGGTCTACTCGACCCAGGACACATGCTCGTGCGGAGGGGCAGGCTGCCCCGGCTGCACGGCTACCTACACCCTCAGTGTTGAGGGTCCCCGGATGGTCACCTCAAGTGACCTCATCCCGCAGGACCCCGGCGCAGCGCCGGTGTATGACAACATCCCGATCGTGAAACTCACGAAAGGGCAGAAACTCGTCATCGAGGCACGTGCCTTCCTTAACACGGGAAGGGCGCACGCAAAGTGGCAGCCGACGCTTGTATGCGGGTACAAAAACCACCCCGTCATCACCGTCAGCGACGCCTGCGACGCCTGCGGCATGTGCGTTGAGGAGTGCCCCCGCGACATTCTCGTTGCAAAGGGAAAGAAGGTCCAGGTTGCAGAAGGAAAGCTCCCCGAATGCTCCATGTGCAGGCTCTGCGAACGGGCATGCCTTGCGAGCGGTATCGGGGATGAGCCGGCAATAAAAATATCCGCCGAACCCGACCGTTTTATCTTCGTGGTCGAGAGCGACGGGTCCCTGCCGGCAAAGGAGATCATGAATCGTGCCCTGTCGTATATCAGGGAGCAGGCAGACGAGCTGGAAAAACAGCTTGGCGAATTATCAGGGGATGAAAAGAAATGACAAGAATCATCGAGAAGACGAACCCCCGTCTGACGAGTCTCATCTCGCTCCTGAAGAACAAGGGCCGCGAGAACGAGGCGAAGATCTGGCGCGAGATTGCAAGCAGGCTCGAGACCCCGAACCGGAACTATGCCGAGGTCAACCTGTCCAAGATCAACCGGTACGCCCAGAACGGCGAGACGATCATCGTCCCGGGCAAGGTCCTTGGGAGCGGCGTGCTGGAACTGTCCGTAAAGGTCGCTGCACTGAACTTCTCGGCGTCGGCCACGAGCAAGATCAAGGACGCCAAAGGCCAGTGCATGACCATCGAACAGCTGTTAAAGGACAACCCGAAAGGCAGCGGTGTCCGGATCCTGAGGTGAAGAAGACATGGTTACCGTAATCAATGGAGACGGCCTGCTTCTTGGGCGCCTGGCAAGTATCGTTGCACAGCGCAGCCTTGCGGGTGAAGAGATCGCGATTGTCAATGTCGAGAACGTCGTGATCTCCGGCAGCAGGGCCCGGGTGCTCGGGAATTACAAGCACAAGCGCGAACGCGGTGCATCCGGCTCCCACTGGGGACCGTTCGTCCCGCGCCGGCCCGACCACCTCATGAAGAGGACCATCCGCGGTATGCTTCCCTACAAGCGCCCCCGTGGAGTCGAGGCAATGAAGTCCATCAAGTGCTATGTCGGGGTCCCCGTCGACCTTGTCGGCAAGGAGATGGAAGTGATCGAGGAAGCGCACATGAACCGCCTGAACAACCCGAACCACATCACGCTCGGCGCAGTCAGCACGTTCCTCGGAGCAAAGTTCTAAGGTGGCCACCATGGTAAAGATCATCAACACAAGCGGAAAACGCAAGACGGCAATCGCCCGTGCGACCTTAAAGGCCGGCAAGGGCGTCATCCGGGTCAACTCGGTCCCCCTCGATGCATACGGGTCCATCACCACCCGGATGAAGATCTCCGAGCCGCTCCTCCTCGTCCCCAATGCAGTCAGTGGCATCGATGTCACCATCGATGTTGCCGGCGGCGGTGTCATGGGCCAGGCAGAAGCAGTCAGGACAGCACTCGCCCGTGGTATCGTCAAGTGGCACAACGACCCCGCGATGAAGGACATCTACCTGGAATATGACAGGACACTCCTTGTCAACGATTCCCGGCAGAAGGAAGCCAAGAAGCCCCACGGCTCTGGTGCCCGTGCAAAGTTCCAAAAGTCTTATCGTTAGACCAGAAGATATGATGAGAGGTCAGATATCTTGATACCCGTACGATGTTTCACCTGTGGAAAGCCAATCTCCACAGCATGGGAAGAGTTCCGGGTCAGGAGAGAGAAAGGCGAGGATCCCAAAAAGATCCTTGACGATCTCAATATTTCGCGGTACTGCTGCCGCCGGATGCTCCTGACGCACAAAGAGATCATCGATGAACTCAACCCGTACCAGTAAGCAGGAGAATGACGAAAGTATGAACGCGGGGTCGTAGGGTAGCCTGGACCATCCTATTGCGTTCGGGACGCAGTGACCTGAGTTCGAATCTCAGCGACCCCATTTCAATCATTAAAAAGACCATAACATCTGATTTGAGGACACGAATGCAGACGCAGAACTATACCCGGTATGAACGGGCAAGGATCATTGGAGCAAGGGCTCTGCAGATATCAATGGGTGCTCCGTTACTTATCACCACGACACGGATCGATCCGCTGGAGATCGCCATCGAGGAATTCACCAACAACACCATCCCCATTACCGTAAAGAGGAAGTAGGAGAGCGAGCCATGACCATCATTGAGGTAATCGAGCTGCGGACCATTCTCGACAGCCGGGGCAACCCGACGGTCGAGGCGGACGTGTACACGGGAAGCGGCCACGGCCGGTCAGCAGCCCCGAGCGGCGCCAGCACGGGCTCGCTTGAGGCAAAGGTGTTGCCCCCGCAGGAAGCGGTGGAGAACGCCCTCCAGAACGTGATCCCCGCCCTGATCGGGATGGACGCCTGCGACCAGGAGAGCTTCGACGAGCAGATCCGGGACATCGACGGGACTGCCGACTTTTCGGGGATCGGCGCAAACATCGCCGTCGCCCTCTCGCTTGCAAACGCGAAGGCAGCCGCCTCTTCAATGGGGATGCCGCTCTTCCGCTACCTTGGCGGGGCATTTACTAAGGAGATGCCGCTCCCGCTCGGGAATGTCATCGGCGGCGGCGCCCACGCGGCGAACGCAACCGAGATCCAGGAGTTCCTCATCGTCCCCGGGGACGCAGCGGATGCAGAAGAGGCAGTCTTTGCGAATGCTGCCGTCCACCGCACGGTGAAGGCCCTCTTGAAGAAGAAAGGAATTGCCGCTGGCAAGGGTGATGAGGGTGCATGGGCACCGCAGATCGACGATGCCCTCGCATTTGAGCTCATTGCCGAAGCGGCCGGAATAGTCGCCGACGAGATGAAAGTCTCGGTCGATATAGGTATCGATGTTGCGGCGAGCCAGATGTGGGACGGGAAAGCATACAAGTACCGCAAGACCACGCGCTCGACCGAGGACCAGATTGCCTATATCGCAGAACTCGTAGACAAGTACAACCTCGTCTACGTGGAAGATCCCCTCCATGAGGATGATTTCGACGCATTCGCGGAGCTCAACAGCCAGGTCGGCAACCGCTGCCTGGTCTGCGGCGACGATATCTTCGTCACGCAGGTCGAGCGCATCCAGCAGGGCATCGAGTGCGATGCTGCAAACTGCGTCTTAATCAAGCCCAACCAGGTGGGCACCCTCACCGACACGTTCGATGCGGTGCAGCTCGCCCACCAGAACGGCCTGGACACGGTGATGAGCCACCGGTCCGGCGAGACCACCGATACCACCATCGCCCACCTTGCAACGGCATTCTCCTGCGTGTTCTTAAAATGCGGGATTGTCGGCGGGGAGCGCATTGCAAAATTAAACGAACTGATACGCATCGAGGAACAGCTATGACCCAAGCAACAGAAATGGAAATTGAACTGAAAGAACCGCTCATCCCCGTCGAGGAGTACCTCGCAGCCGGCGTCCACATCGGCACCCAGCAGAAGAGCGAGGACATGAAGAAGTTCATCTACCGCGTCCGCGGCGATGGCCTTTACATTCTCGATATCCGCGAGACCGACAACCGGATCAAGACCGCCGCGAAGTTCTTAAACCAGTACGAGGCCCCGAACATCCTCGTCGTCACCTCCCGGCAGTACGGCCAGTACCCGGCCAAGAAGTTCGCCGACACCATCGGCGCCATGTCGGCAACCGGCCGGTTCATCCCGGGCCTCCTGACAAACCCCGTCCTTGAGGGCTACATCGAGCCGCAGGTCGTCGTTGTCACGGACCCGATCGGCGATGCGCAGGTTATCAACGAGGCAGTCCAGTGCGGGATTCCCGTCCTTGCACTCTGCGATACCAACAACATGACCAAGTTCGTGGACCTCGTCATCCCCACCAACAACAAGGGTCGCAAGGCACTCTCGATGATCTACTTCCTCTTAACCCGCGAGATGCTCCGGCTCCGCGGCATCTCCACGGCGCTCACCTCCGAGGACTTCGAGACCGACTTCTAACCCCGGTCTTTCCTTTTTTCCTGCAACCGATATCTGGATATAACAGGAGAACCAGAGGGTTGATGCGATGAAGATGCGTGCATGCGCAGTGGCTGGCATGTTCTATCCGCGCGAGCCCTCCCATCTCGAACAGCTGCTGGAGAAATTCTTCTCGGCAGTTCCGAACGTGGCAGGAAGGCCGCTCGGCATTGTCTCACCCCACGCCGGGTACATCTATTCGGGCCAGGTGGCGGCAACCGCCTTTGGCGCCATCTCTCCCAACTTCTCCGGCACCTTTGTCATCATCGGGCCGTCACACCGCGGGTACATCACCTGCGTCTCCGAGATCCCGTGGGAGACCCCGCTCGGTGTCGTGGACACGGATACGGAGTTCGTCCGGGCTCTCGATATGGAGACTGACGAACTCTCCCACCGTGACGAGCACTCAATCGAGGTCCAGGTGCCGTTCATCAAGTACCGTTTCCCCCGGGCGCGGATTGCGCCGGTGATGATGGGGCAGCAGGACTATCCGGGAGCGATACGGCTTGGGGAGAAAATCCTCGATGCGGTCCACAGGACTAATCGCGATGTCCGGATCGTTGCATCAAGCGACTTCTCGCACTACGTGCCCGAGAAGAAGGCAAAGGAGGAGGACCTCTTTGCAATCGACGCCCTCAGGGATCTTGACACAGAGGAGTTCTATCGGCGGATCGCGGAGAAGCGGATCACAGCCTGCGGCTACGGCCCCATCACTGCTATGGTGACGGCCTGTTCCGGCCTGGGTGCAAAAGCTGCGGAGCTGATCCGGTACGCGACAAGCGGTGAGACAACGGGCGACTATCGTGAAGTCGTCGGCTATGCCAGTATTGCGGTGATCTAGGTTGGCAACATGGAGTGCGCCGGGCAAGGTCTTTTTGTTCGGCGAGCATGCGGTGGTATACGGCAAGATGGGCATAGCCATGGCAATCCGGCCCCGCGTGTTCGTCACCGTCCGCGACACAAAGAGGCCCTCACGGGCAAAGTCCCCCTACATCGACAACTGCTTTGATCAGATGGGCGTTATCGGGAGCGTGTACATCAACTCGCAGATCCCAAGCTCCTCGGGCCTTGGGTCCTCTGCGGCGGTAACGGTCGCAACGCTTGCGGCCATCAACGACGAGTTCAACCTGAACAAAACCCGCGAGGATATCGCCAATATGGCGTTCGAGATCGAGAAGACCGTGCAGAAGGGGCGGGCAAGTCCCACGGACACCACGGTTTCGACCTATGGCGGGATCGTTCTCATAACGGGGGGTTCGCGGCGGAAGCTTCCCCCGCAGAACATGCACCTCGTGGTCGGGGACTCGCTTGTCTCCCACAGCACCTCCCGCATGGTCGAGCAGGTGGCCGAGCTGAAGAAGAGACACCCGGAGATCGTTGACCCGGTCCTCGATGCGATCCAGGGCGTCAGCATGAGTGCCATCCACCAGCTGAGTAATCCCCGCGAGCTCGGGAGATACATGAACATGAACAATTCTCTCCTCGAAGTTCTTGGTGTCGGGCACCCGCAGCTGGCAAAGATGATCCTTGCCTCCCGCCAGGCCGGGGCGTTCGGTGCGAAGATCACGGGAGCCGGCGGGGGCGGGAGCATGGTGGCCCTCTGCCCCAAGCAGCTCAAGCACCGCGTGGCAAAGGCAATCGAGTCCTGCGACGGCCGGGCTATCGTGACCGCTATCGATACGGAAGGCGTGCGAAAGGAGAAGAATGTCTGACAGGGTACTTTTAAAACTCGGCGGGAGCATACTTACTGATAAGAGCGCCGACTGCGCAATCAACCGTGAGAGCCTTGCCACCATTGCCGCGGCAGTTGCGGCGGTAAGGACGGAAGGGACTGTCATCATCCATGGTGCCGGTTCCTGCGGACACCCCGAAGCCAAACGGTACCACCTTGACAAAGGGGCCGTTTTTGGAAAAACCGAAGGTATCTATGTCACGCACCGTGCGGTCAGCGGGCTGAATGCCGAGGTCGTCTCCGCACTCCGCGAGAAGGGCGTAGCGGCAATCGGTGTCCACCCGCTCCACGTGGGTGTGGCAGACAAGGGAAGGCTCGTTGCGTTCGAATGCCGTCATCTCGAAACAATGCTGGCGCTGGGGATGGTCCCCGTGATCCACGGCGATGTGGTGATGGACCTCTCCCGGGGTGCCTGTATCGTATCGGGCGACCAGCTCGTGCGATACCTCGCGGCTGCTCTTAAGATCAGCCGTGTCGGGCTCGCCACCGATGTACCGGGAGTGCTGGATGGAGGACGCGTTGTGCCGGAGATAACCCGGCGCACCGTTACGGATCTCCATATCGGCGACTCGATGCATACCGATGTCACCGGTGGAATGAGAGGGAAAATAGAAGAGCTGCTTGGCCTCGCGGACGCGGGGACTGGCTCGGACATATTCCATGTCTCGCGGGTGGCGGACTTCCTTGCAGGGTCCGACCATGGCGGGACGAGCGTGAGAGGAGAGTAATGATGAAAGATGCGGTGAAGCTGACGTCCTCGCGGAAACTTGACCACCTGCGGATCTGCGCAGAAGAGGATGTCGAATGCGGGGATGCCGGGTTTAACGATATCCGGTTTGTGCACAATGCCCTGCCGGAGTGCGACATGGAAGCAATCGACCTGTCTGCCCGGTTCCTCGGCCGCACCGTTTCCTCCCCTCTCTTCATATCGGCGATGACCGGCGGTCATCCCGGTACAAAGGACGTGAATGCCCGGCTTGCCCGGGCGGCAGAGAAGTTCGGGCTGGGGATGGGCGTAGGTTCCCAGCGTGCAGCTCTGGAAAAGCCGGAGCTAAAAGACACGTTTTCCCTTGTCCGCGACGAGGCGCCGCATGCATTCCTTGTCGCGAATCTCGGGGCAGTCCAGCTCCGCGAACACGGGATCGCATGGGCGGAGAAGGCTGTTGAGATGATCGACGCGGATGCGCTTGCCATCCACCTCAACTTCCTGCAGGAAGCAATCCAGCCGGAAGGCGACCACAATGCCGTGGGCTGTTTTGCGGCCATCGGGGAACTCTGCCGTGACTTCAAAACACCGGTCATCATCAAGGAGACCGGGTGTGGGATCTCGGCAGCCACCGCACGGAAATGCTGGGGCGTTGGTGTAAAGGCCATCGACATCGGCGGCTGGGGCGGGACGTCCTGGGCCGCTGTCGAGGCGGTCCGGGCCGGCAAAGGCAGGAGCGCACGGGACAAGGCGCTCCTCACCCTCGGGCAGGACTTTGCCGGCTGGGGGATCCCGACCGTGGTAAGCCTTGCCGAGGTGCTCGCGACTGGCGGACCGGTCATCGCATCCGGTGGCGTGCGGAGCGGGCTCGATGTTGCAAAGGGTCTTGCATTCGGTGCAGACCTCTGCGGCATGGCGCTCCCCCTCCTGAAACCGGCCATAGAGAGCGATGCAGCGCTGGAGCATGCCATTGAAGCGATCCACCGGGAACTGACTGTAGCGATGTTCCTGACGGGATCGGCACGGGTTACGGATCTCAGGAAAGCACCGGTCCATCTCACGGGCCGCACGCGCCAGATGATCGATAAGGACAACCCGGCGCGAATCAAGCGGTAACGCAAGACCAATAGAAGAAGAAACCAGAACGCCGGCAACCGGGATTTTACAAAAAAACCCGCAGGCGAAACACAAGGAGATACAAGAATGGATATAGAAATCATCGCAGTGGGCGGATACGACGAGGTCGGGCGGAACATGACCGCTGTCCGCTGCGGAAAGGAAATTGTCATATTCGACATGGGGCTCCGCCTCGACCAGGTGATGATCCACGAGGACGCGGAACTGGAGAACATGCACTCGCTGGATCTTATTAAGATCAAGGCGATCCCGGACGATACCCTCATGAACGGGCTCGAGGGGACTGTCAAGGCCATTGTCTGTTCGCACGGGCACCTTGACCACATCGGGGCAATCCCGAAGCTTGCCCACCGGTACAATGCGCCGATCATCGCTACGCCCTATACCACGGAACTGATACGGCAGCAGATCTCGGGCGAGCAGAAATTTGGCGTGAACAACAAGCTCTTTGCGCTCAAGTCGGGGCAGCGGTACACGCTCTCCCAGAACCTGGTGCTCGAGTTTGTCCGGAACCAGCACTCCATCATCGACACGGTGACACCCGTGCTGCACACCCCCCACGGCGCGATCGTATACGCGCTGGACTTCAAGCTGGACCGGACACCGGTCATCGGCGAACCGCCGGACTTCGCCCGGTTCCGCCAGATCGGGAAGGAAGGGGTGCTTGCCCTGATCGTTGAGTGCACGAACATCGGTCGGAAAGGACGCTGCCCGAGCGAGCGGATCGCACGCGACCTGGTCCGGGACACCATCACTACTTACGAGGATGACAAGAACGCACTCGTTGTCTCTACCTTCTCATCGCACATCTCGCGGGTCAAGACGATCGCGGAGTGTGCCCATGAGATCGGCAGGAAACCGGTCCTCCTCGGCCGCTCGATGGAGAAGTACGCTGTTACGGCCGAGCAGATGAAGCTCGTCTCGTTCCCCGAGACCACGAGCGTCTTTGGCAACCGGCGGACGGTCGACCGTACCCTGCGCCGGATGATGAAGGCCGGGAAAGACAAGTTCCTTCCCATCGTCACTGGTCACCAGGGCGAACCGGGTTCCATCCTCACCCGGCTTGCTACCGGCGACACCCCCTACCAGCTCGGGAAAGGTGACAAGGTCCTCTTCTCGGCAAACGTGATCCCGAACCCGATGAACTATGGCCAGCGGTACATGGTCGAGGCGCGAATGAAGATGCTCGGCGTACGGATCTTCGAGGACCTGCACGTTTCCGGTCACGGGTACCGCGAGGACCACTACGAGTTCCTCCAGCTCCTGCAGCCGCAGCACGTCATTCCGGCACACGGGAGCATGACGATGACGGCGGACTATACCCAGTTTGCCGGAGAGCTCGGGTACACGGCCCATTCAACGGTCCATCTCCTGAGGAACGGCCAGAGGGTCAAGATCAATTAACGGGGAATAACAATGTCAGAACTTTCACCGTATCTGAAATCGGTCGCAGAGCAGATCGATCACATGATCGACCGTTACTATGTCGACAAGGCCGGCGAACTGAACAAGGCATCCGCCCACCTCCTTGCAGCCGGGGGCAAGCGTCTCCGCCCTGCTGTTGTCATGCTTGCGGCGGACGCGGTGAAGCCTGGCAGCTCGGATGACCTCATGCAGGCAGCGCTTGCCCTCGAGGTTACCCATACCTTCACGCTCATCCATGACGACATCATGGACGACGACAGCCTGAGGCGGGGTGTCCAGACCGTGCACACGAAGTGGGATATGCCGACGGGGATCCTTGCCGGAGATGTCCTCTATTCCCGGGCGTTCGAGCACATTTCGCAGGTAACCGCAAAGGACGATGCCAAGGTAAAGGCGATCAACATGCTCGCCCGGGCCTGCGCCGACATCTGCGAGGGGCAGCACCAGGACATGTCGTTCGAGCACCGGGACGATGTCACGGAAGGCGAGTACATGGAGATGGTGAAGAAGAAGACCGGCGTCCTGTATGCAGCGGCAGCAGGTATCGGTGCCATCCTTGCCGGCGGGAACGGCGTGCAGGTAAAAGCCCTCTACAACTTCGGGCTCAACACCGGTATCGCCTTCCAGATCCAGGACGATTTAATCGACCTTCTGACCCCGTCCGAGAAGAGCGGGAAGGACCAGGCATCCGACCTCCGCGAGGGTAAACAGACCCTCATCATGATCAAGGCACGCGAGAAGGGCCTTGACCTTCAGAAGTACCGGCGCGAGCTCTCCAAAGCCGATATCGACGAGGCCATCCGCGAACTGACCGAATCCGGGGTAATCCCCGAAGTGAAACAGATTGCCGCCGACCTGGTGAAGGACAGCAACCGGCACCTCGGCCTCCTTCCCGAGTCAAAGGAGCGGCAGCTCTTAATGGACATCGGCGAGTTCTTCGTTACCCGGAGTTATTAGGATGGCCGGGGACGATCCCAAAGAGGCACTCTTCCTGTGCGCACTGCAGAACGCGGTGAAGCACGGCGGCGTGCCCCAGCCGGGTGCGGTGATTGGCATGGTGATGGGCGCCCACCCGGAGCTCCGGAGCCGGGCAAAGGAAGTCTCGGTACTGGCCAGGGAAGCAATCGCTGAAGTGGCAAAACTCTCCCCGGAAGAGAGGCTCGCCACCCTGCAGGCCCGTGCGCCGGAGATGATCGCCGCGATGTCCGAGAAGCACGAGAAGAAGAAGACCCTGCCGGAACTCGAAGGTGCGGATAAGGGCGTTGTGATGCGGTTTGCCCCGAACCCCTCCGGCCCGCTCCATATCGGGCACGCCCGTGCAGCAGCGCTCAACGATGCCTACGTGAAGCAGTACGGCGGCCGCTATATCCTCCGGATCGAGGACACCGACCCGAAACGTGTGGACCCGGAAGCGTACCAGACCGTGCAGGAAGATATCAGGTGGCTCGGCCTTGGCATCACCGAGGTCGTCACGCAGAGCGACCGGCTCCCGATCTACTATGATCTCTGCAAACAGCTGATCGAGAAAGGCGGGGCGTACGTCTGCACGTGCGACAACGAGCAGTTCAAAGAACTCAAGCAGAACAAGACTGCCTGCCCCTGCCGCGGGAACGCTGTCGAGAAGAACCTTGAGCTCTGGCAGAAGATGCTCGACCATGGGTTCAAAGAAGGAGAGGCCTCGGTCCGGATCAAGACCGATCTTTCCCACCCCGATCCGGCCATGCGGGACTTCCCCGCGTTCCGGATCCTCGATGCCCCCCCGCACCCGAAAGTAAAGGCGCACGTGTACCCGCTGATGAACTTCTCGGTGGTGGCAGACGATCACCTGCTTGGTGTCACGCACGTGATCCGGGGCAAGGACCATATCGCCAATACCCGGCGCCAGAAGTTTATCTACGATCACTTTGGCTGGCAGCAGCCGGTGTACCGGCATTACGGGCGAATGGGAATCGAGGGCGTTGTCCTCTCCACATCGCAGATGCGCGCCGGGATCAAGGAAGGGACCTATACCGGTTGGGACGACATACGCTTGGGCACCATGCGGGCCCTTGCCCGGCGCGGAATCCTGCCCGAAGCGGTGAAGAACGCGATGATCGCGATCGGGATCGGCGACGTTGACATCTCGTTCTCGTGGGACAACCTCTACGCCGAGAACAAGAAACTGGTCGATCCAACGGCAAACCGGTACTTCTTCGTGCCGGACCCGGTCGAAGCGAAGATCGAGGGTGCGCAACCGCACACCGCCCATGCTCTCCTGCACCCGAGCGATGAGGCGAGGGGCAAACGAACGCTGGAGTTCACCGGCGCCGTGTTCATCCCGAAAGCCGAGCTGGTCCCCGGCACCGCGATGCTCCGGTTAAAGGACCTCTTCAATGTGAAGATCGCGTGGAACGGCGAAACACCCACGTTCTCCTATGGCGGGGACTCGCTGGCCGACGCCCGGGCGGCTAAGGCACGGATCATCCAGTGGCTCCCGGCACAGGCGACTGTGCCCTGCACGCTACTCACACAGGAAGGCGAGATCAAGGGTGCGTGCGAGCCCGCGGTGAAAGGAGAGATCGGCAAGGTCGTCCAGTTCGAGCGGGTCGGGTTCGTGAAAATCGATGCCGTGGATGCATCCGGTGTCCGGGCATACTTCACGCACAAATAATCCGTCTTCTTTTTGTCTTGAGTAACGGCAGGGCTGGCAGGAGCCCTGAACCTTTTTCTTAAGCCCCGTCCCATTATTTTGGACACACATGGTGGAAAACGTGAGCGCTGCTGGAAAAGAGGAAGTCAAAGAGTCCCGCGAGAAGCTGGTCTTCCACGGGCTCTGCATCGACTTCCTTATCCTGGTCCCGGAGACGGTCGCAGTCATCCTTTCCGGGTCTGCTGCGCTCTTGTCTGATGTCTTCAAGTATGCAAATGAGGTCCTGGCCACCCTCTTTGCCCTCATGATCATCCGCCGGATGAAGGCCGGCGGGAAATTCACCTACGATTATGGCATGGGCAAGTTCGAGACCCTGACCCGCATCATTACGGGGGGCGTGATGGGCGTATCCATCATCATCCTCGTCCTCTTCACTGTCCAGCGGCTCATGCATCCTGAAAAGTTCGAGATGATTGCCGCGTATATCGGTATTCCGCTCATGCTTATTGCGACAATTGCCGATTACCATCACTGGCAGACCTATCACCGCCGTTCAATGGAAGATCCCTCTCCGATTATGGAGTCCCAGTGGCGCCTGCGGCGGGCCAAGACGTTCTCCAACCTCCTGCTGCTCTTCGCGCTCTCGCTCTCGGTCATCTGCATCCAGTATGAATGGGCGCATTATATCGACCCGGTGGTCTCGTTCATCATCATCGGTTTTCTTCTCTTTGCCGGGTACCGCGAGTTCTCCTCCTCGCTCCCCGATCTCTTTGACAAGACCCTTGACGAAGAACTCCAGCTGGTTATCCTGCGGGAACTCTCCGGCTCCTTTGACAAATACGATGAGTTCCATGGGGTCCGTTCACGACGATCCGGGAGCCGGATCTACATCGAGATCTTCCTCGGGTTCGACCCGGAGCAGAAGATGGGAGATGTCCAGCAGTTTGCCACCGCGCTCAAGCGTTCGCTGGAGAACGAGATCGCGGGCAGTGTGGTCTCGGTTGTCCTGAGCCATGAGTAGGATATCCGGTCCAGCAGGGCACCAGGTGCCGGAACGTACCCCCGACCCCTGATTCCTGCACAATGCAAGTGAGCATTATAGGGATCCTGTTCCATTCTTTATTATATGGAAAGCAGACCTGCCTGCGGGATCGAGCCTCCCAAAGGTCCCGATCCTGCCGCTTCAAGGCAGTGGACCGTTGCATCCAGCCTCTGCTTTGACATCGGCCTCTGGGTGCCGGAGATTATTGCCTACGTCCTGTCCGGGTCCGTGACGCTCTTTGCCGACGTCCTGAAATGCGGCAACGAGATCCTTGCCACGTTCTTTGCCCTCCTTATCCTTATCAGGATGCGAAAGAGCGGAAAATTCTGCTATGACTATGGTATGGGAAAATTCGAAACCAGCACCCGGCTTATGACCGGGTTCGTGATGATCCTGTCAATCATCATTATCTCTATCCATGCCACTCACGATATTCTGGTTCCGACACCAATCGGTGTCAGCGGTGTCATAATCGCGGTACCGCTCATGGTTATCAGTATATGCGTTGATACCTACCTGTGGCGCAAGAACTACCGGCATTTCCTCTCAGATCCGTCACCGATCCTGGAATCCCAGTGGCGTCTCCGGCGCGCAAAGGCCTTCGCCGACATCGCGGTCCTCTTTGCGCTGGTCCTGTCCCTCTCCCTTGCCTGGCACCCGCTGGCGGTCTATATCGATCCGGCCGCCTCGTTCATCATCATCGGATTCCTCCTCCTTGCCGGGTACCGCGAGATCTCGTCATCGCTCCCGGATCTCTTTGACAAAACGCTCGAAGAGGAACTCCAGATCGTCATTCTCCGCCACCTGGCAGGATCGTACAACCAGTACCGTGATTTCCACGGCGTGCGTTCTCGCCGGTCCGGAAGCCGGGTCCATATCGAGATCTTCCTTGGTTTCGATCCAGACCAGAAGATGGGCGATGTACAGGACTTCATCGATTCGTTAAAGCAGTCGCTTGAGGCGGAGATCGAGGGGAGCGAGGTCTTTGTGATACCAAAACGGCGGTAATCCTGCGGCACGTATTGGTGACTGTTGAACCATATACGGTATGTCTGTGAAGGTGACGGGCTCTTATCCAACCCGGGTGAGCTGCGTTAAGGCAGCAATCCAGACCGCCTTTGCCTCGTCCTTGTCCATACCCATCAGGACATCCATTAAGAGGCCGTTTGCCAGTGCATCGCAGGCAAGGGCAAGGACCCGCGGATCGAGATCGCGCGAGACAAGGCCGGTCTCCTGCTGGCGGCGGATGAACCGCTCGATCACCCAGATATCCTCTCTCCGGTCCTGGACGAGCACGGTACGAATGCGCTCGTTCCGGGTTGCAAGGAGGAGCATCTCGGCATACATGCTGTTGAACTGCGGGACATAGTGCAGCAGAGCATCGAATAGTGCGGCACTGCCTTTTCGGAGATCACGACCTGCGTATGACCGTTCGAGCGTTCCCTTGAATTCATCCCGCGCCAGTTCGGCAACTGCTGCAAAAAGGTCTTCCTTGCCAGGGAAATACTGGTACAGTGCGGGTTTTGTAACGCCAAGGCTCTCTGCGATCGAGCCCATGGTTGTGCCATGGTATCCTTTTTCGAGGAAATGGGTGAACGCGGTCCGGATGATCTTCTTTTTGACATCATCACGGTATTCACCAATAATGCGTGGCATAAGTTACCAATATGTTCCTGCGCGGGCAGGGAAAACAATACCGCCCGATCGCTATTACTATGGGTATGAATAACTTACCAGCGGTAAGGTTAATACTTGTGGGTAGAGCACCTTTGTACAGGTAGTTCTGCACGAAAAGCAGGTACCGCAGATTATGCGGGCACAATCCGGAGTCGGCAGATTGTACCGTTATAGGGAGGTGCCGAATCCAGCTGCAAAACGAGAATAAAAGCGATTCAATTATATATGTGACATTCTCAATAATGGTAAGTACCTTGCAACGCAAGATACTGTGCCAAACACAAACCATGTGCAGGCCCGGCACCACTACCCTCTGAATCTGTCCCCGGTGCTCCGGCACCGGGGGCGGGCATGCACTCTGACCAGGGAGATCCCATGAATATCCAGTTCAAAAAAGGCGTACTTGAGATATGCGTTCTCTCTGTTCTGGCCCACAAGGACTGTTACGGGTATGAACTCGTCAACGAGATATCGAAACGAATCGACATCTCGGAAGGGACCATCTACCCGCTCCTTCACCGCCTCAAAGACGAGGGATATGTCACCACCTACCTGCAGGAATCTGCCGGAGGAGCGCCACGGAAGTATTACCGCCTTACCGAAAGCGGAAGGAAAGAAGAACATGAACAGAAGGAAGAATGGATGCGGTTTTGTGCATCGGTGAACGCGCTCCTTGAGGGGAAGAACAATGCTGCAGAATGAACAGGAATTTACCCGGATCTTAAAAGAGCGCCTTGAAGGGACGCTCGCGCGCGAGGAGATCGATGACATTGTGTCCGATTATTCCGAGCATTTCCGGATGGGAAAGGAGAGCGGGCGCACTGATGAGGAGCTCTGTAAATCGCTTGGCTCTCCGGAAGATATTGCCCGGGAGCTCAAAGCCCTCCACCTGGTAAAGAAGGCAGAGAATTCAAAGTCGTGCAGAAACATCTTCCACGCGGTCATCGCCACGCTCGGTCTTGGGCTGTTCAACCTCGTCTTTGTCCTGGTGCCATTCCTCATCCTCCTCGTGATGCTCTTTGTCATCTTCATTGTCGGAGTCCTCTTTGCAGTCTTCGGGCCAATAGGATTTGTCTTCTCGCTCCTTCAGCTTGCAGGACAACCGGCTTTTGCCATCTGGCTCAACCCGGCTGCAGGAGCATTCTTTGCCATCGGTATCACGACAATGGGGCTTCTCCTTATCATCGGTGATTATTACCTCGCACGGTTCTTCTACCGTATCGGGATCCGGTATCTCAAGTGGAACATCAGCGTGATCAGTGGAACGGAGGAGATCTGATGAGAACAAATGAACCCGGAGACGACAAGTTTGCAGGTCTCGTCTGCAGGCTGAACCTTTCCGGCCTGACCGTGACAAAGATTATCCTCTGGCTGCTCGCTATCACTATCGTATCGTTCATGATCGGGGTGGGCGTCCTTGCGGTGTCAGGAGATCTTCCCGGTGCGCATGGCAAGACAGCATCGCCGTTTGTTGAGGGCGGATCCCCCGGTAACACAAGCTCGTTCACGCTTGTGGGTGCAACATCCGGTGCTGTCAGCATTACGATGGGGGCCGGGGAACTGACCGTTCGCGGCGGGGCACCGGAGGATACCCTGATGGAGGCAACGGTCTTTTACCGGAATGCGGAATGGCAGCCGGTGATCACGGAATCCGTCAACGGGTCGCAAAAAATCATCACCATGACCGACAAGGGACATACCGCCAAGGAGTGGGTTGCAGTTCACAGCCCCAACTCATGGGCTGTCCAGCTTTCAAACCGGGTGCCGCTGGATCTCACGGTCCATACCGGAGCCGGTGACACCAGCCTTGACCTCTCGCACCTCAGTCTTGCTTCGCTGGTTGTAGAGAATGGGGCCGGTGACACCGAGATCACCCTCGGCAGTGCACCGGTACCCGGCCCTGTCGAGATCAGTCTCGGTATCGGGGACTTAACCCTCCGGGTTCCAAAGGCCAGCAATACCCGGATCATTGTCCATAGTGGCGTCGGGGATGTCAGCAGGAGCGGGCTTGTTGAGCAGGGGGGGTTTTTCACAACACCGGGATACGACCCCAACCGCCCGGTGACCGAGATCCGGGTGAAACAGGGTGTGGGAAGCACATCCCTTGAGGCAGTATGAACAAGGAAAAAGGAACACGAATCATGAAAAACATATCATTGGGAATCATTATCGGAACATTCGTTCTCATCGCACTGGCTCTGCCGGTGCATGCTGCCGATGCCCCGACCGTGACGATCACGAATTACGAGGTCTCCCCCTCGGTGCTGATGCCGGACAGTCTTGGGACCATCACGGTCACCCTCACGAATACCGCATCCAGCGCATCCACGACCGAGAAGACCGGAAAACTCGCAGCGGACGACTATTCCGTAATCACGACTGCGGACATCACCGTCAATATCGAAGATGTCCGTCTCGAGGGAAACGGACTCCGTGTCCTGACCAAGAGCTATGACAAAGCAGGAAGCCTTGGCCCGGGCCAGTCCATCCCGCTCACCTTCTCGTTCCAGGCGCCCACACAAAGCGGGCTCTACTACCCTGAGGTCTGGATCGCGGTCAAGGGAGGGAGCAGCACGAAATACCCCATTCCGGTCAACGTCAACACCGCTCTTGGGATCCAGAAGAAAGCGATCCTGATTATGGAGAGTTCTCTTGATGGCAGTGTCAACCCGGGTGATGAGATCCCCGTGACCCTGATCGTTACGAATTCCGGGAGCTGCTTGCCGATGACGTTACCCTGACGGTCACGAATGTCAGCGGGAAACTGGCGCCAAAAAGCGCTGACCTGTACCACCTTGGTACAATCGGACCCGGCAAACAGAAGACCGTGTCGCTTGTCCTCCTCTCTGACAAGCAGGCCGGCTACGGCCTCGTCCGCGTGCCGGTGACGATCAGCTACAATACCATCGACGGAAAGCCGATCTCCGAATCCACCGGTATCGATGTTGTCCTGAAGGGTAAGGCAGAACTGGGATTCGTATCGGTTGACACCAGCCCGTCCCGGCTTTCCGAAGGCACACCGTTCGATCTCACGATCCGGATCGAGAATACCGGGACCGGCGAGGCCAAGCAGGTCTCGGCAAAGGTCGATCTCCCGGCAGACGGGACAAAGGAGGCATTCATCGGCAAGATCAAGCCGGGCAACGATGCCCCTGCCATATTCCTGCTCGAGGGCCTGAAAGGTGGCAATTATCTCTATAACCTGACGATCACGTACACGGATGACATGGGGGTTCATACCTATACCCGGCAGATGAACCTGAGGGTGACACCCGCAGACAACTCCGGCAGCATCATCCTCGTGCTCCTCGTGCTTGCAGTGATAGGAATCCTTGCCTACAGGTACTGGTACCTGCCACGGAAGAACGGCGACGGTACATTCCCATGGGAAAGAAAGAGCTGAAGGTCGCCTTCCTGCTCGCCCTGCGGTCACTCCAGCGGGGCAGCAGGTCAAGCGTGCTCTTAACCATCCTGATCATCGGGATGTGCTTCACCAACATGATCTTCCTGCCCGGCCTCTTCAACGGGATTGGCCAGAGCATCACAAAGCAGGTTGTGGACTACGAGATCGGCAACGTGCTCGTCAGCCCGAAATCGGGCGAACGATACATCTCCGACATGGACGCAACCCTCGATCTCATCAACGGCATGCCCGGTGTGGAGCGGGCCACACCGCATTTCAGCAAGGGAGCCACCCTGACGTACCGCAAACGGGTGCTCGGCGCCACGGTGCGGGCGATCCACCCCAATGACGAGAAGCTCATCTCCCCCCTGTATTATAAGATGGTTGCCGGCAGTTACCTTGGCGATGCGGATACCGGCGAGGTGATCATCGGCAAACCCATAGCCGGGGACGCGTCGGTGAAGGAGGAGGACGAGTTCCAGCAGTCGCTTGGCGGTGTCCGGGTCGGCGATTCGATCACGATCGATTACGGCAACGGGTACGTGAAGGACTACCGGGTGAAGGGGATCTTCTACACCGGGTGGAGCTCTGCGGACAGCGCGGTTTACGTGAGTTATACGGATATGGCACTCGCAGACCCGCGGGCTGCTGACAATGCGGAATATATCACGGTCAAGATCAAGCCCGGGTATTCAGAGAAGTTTGTCAAGGACGAGCTCCAGCAGTACGGTGTCTCAGAGAAGGTCCAGACAACTGCCGACCTGCTTGAAAAGAGCATGGGGCGGGCGCTTCAGAGCTTTGCCATCATCAACATGGTCTCGCTTATCGTTGGTATCATTATCACCACGGTGGTGCTCTTCATCGTGATCACCATCAAGACTATTAACAGCCGCCGGCAGATCGGGATCCTGAAAGCCATCGGGGTGGACAAGGAGGTCATCATGCACAACTACGGGTTCCAGGTCATCATCATGTCAGTGCTCGGGATCATTTTCGGGCTTGTGCTCACGCTCCTGATGGCTGCTTACCTCGCAGCAAACCCCATCGTCACGCCCGAATGGTCGGCGACCCTGTACCTGACCCCTTGGGACCTGGTCCAGAACTCCCTGATCCTCTTTGCCGCTTCGCTCGTAGCGGGATACGTCCCTGCATACCAGGTATCACGCGAGGACATCCAGTCCGCCATGAGGGCCTGACATGATCCAGATCACCGATCTTACCAAGATCTACCGGATGGGGAACGTCGAGGTTCGTGCGCTCGACGGTGTCACGCTTGAGATTGCCAAGGGCGAGTTTGTCGGTATCATGGGCGCGAGCGGCAGCGGCAAGACCACCCTCCTCCACATGCTCGGACTCCTGGACGATCCCACGAAAGGGAGGATCGTCATCGAAGGTACCGATGTGCTGGCGCTTTCGGACTACGAGAAGACGATGTTCCGGCTGTACAAGCTCGGGTATGTCTTCCAGGACTATGCCCTTGTCCCTGACCTGACCGTGATGGAGAATGTCTCCCTTCCGGCGATGCTCCGGAAGGACCGGAGCGAGGAGCAGATCAAGAAGGACAGCGACTTCGTTTTAGAGAGGATCGGGCTCCTCGACCGCCGTGATCACCTCCCCCGAGAACTTTCTGGAGGCCAGCAGCAGCGGGTCTCGATTGCCCGGGCTATCGTGAACAAACCCGACATCCTCTTCGCCGATGAACCGTGCGCGAACCTCGATACCGAGAACTCGCGGATGGTGCTCGACCTCTTCCATGACATCAACGAGGAGATGAAACAGACCATCGTGATGGTCTCCCATGAGGACTGGCACAAGGAGTACTTCCACCGGATCGTCAGGCTCAGAGACGGGAAGGTCGCCAGCGACGGGTATAACGATCATGTGCATACTGCTGCCTGATCCGGTAACCCCTTCTTTTTCTCCCTGCACGGAGATCATGTACTGACAGCAGTGCCCATGCCCGAGATTCCCCTTGAGAAGATCGTCCGCTCCCGGCGCAAGACGATAGCACTGGAGGTGACGGTCAATGCGACACTTATCGTGCGTGCCCCCCATCGCGTACCGCAGGCATATATCGATGCAATGATCCGGGAGAAGAGCGCATGGATACAAAAGAAAATGGCCGAGATGCGGGCCCGGCCGCAGGCGCCTGTCCGGAGGTATGAGGAGGGAGAGGTTTTCTGGTTCCTCGGGCGCCCGTATCCCCTGCACTATACGGACGACCCCGACGGGGCTATCGTGCGTACCGACCGGCTCGAGATCTCGCGCGCCCTCCTGCCAGAGGTACGGATCGCGCTGCAATGCTGGTACATGGGGGAGGCAAAAAAAGAGATCACTGCCCGGTGCAATTACTTCTCGATGATGACCGGGTACTCCCCTGCCTCGATCCGCATCACCCGTGCACAGGGGCGCTGGGGCTCCTGCACGTACAAGGGCGGGCTCAACTTCAGCTGGCGCCTCGTCCAGGCACCACTTTCGATCGTGGACTATGTTATCGTCCACGAGCTCGTCCACCTCCGTCAGCACGACCATTCAAAAAAGTTCTGGGCAAAGGTCGAAGCGCTCATGCCCGATTATCAGCGGCGGCGGGAGTGGCTTCGTGAGAACGAGCGGTTGCTGAGGATTTGAGATCCCGTTATCCATAAGCCGTTCCCTTATCATCCCGCCCGCCCAACATGTAGAGATGAATTCCTTTTTTATCCGGCAGGAACTCCCGGACGATGCCCCCGGTATATCCGAGGTCCACCTCCAGGCCTTCGGCCAGGACGGGGAATCGCGGCTCGTCACTGCCCTTCGCAACGACGGCGTTGTCAACCCGGATCTTTCCTTTGTTGCCGTGCATAGAGAACGGATCATCGGGCATATCCTCTTCACCCCGGTCCAGATCGTATCCGGAACGGTCGCTTCACCGGCCCTTGCACTTGCCCCGCTCGGTGTCCACCAGGACTACCAGTGCAGGGGTATCGGGGCAGCTCTCATCGAGGAGGGGCTGGATGAGTGCCGCCGTCTCGGCCACCATATCGTGATCGTGGTCGGCCATCCATTGTATTATCCCCGTTTTGGATTCACGGCTGCCAGTGAATCCGGGATCACAGCACCGTTCCCCTGCCCGGATGAGGCCTTCATGGCACTCTCCTTAAAGCCCGGGGCACTCGACGGAATCGGGGGAATGGTCCGTTACCCGGCTGCGTTCGACGCGGTCGGGGCCCATACCTCGTAGACGGTATCCCGGGGCGGCCCCTTTCCTGTCACCACTCTGTCGCCTTTCAAACGACCCTATTCCTCGGCACGTGAACATACCGGTGGCGGTAAGACCGTACCGCACAGCATATACCCTTTCCTCGCCAACCACTCCTTACGACATGACGCCCGGGTCAATCCTCCCCGCCGGCATGGACCTGGCGGATTACCTGCATGATGTTGTACTGCACGCAGGCCAGTCCATGCAGGAGGAAAAAATAATACTCGCTGAACAGGAGGTGACAAAATTCACCGGGGAGTTCTGGACCTCCCGGCAGCGGCAGGGGGGTTCACTCCACGAGATATCGTACCGTGCATGCTTCAAGCCGCAGCTGCCGCGGTTCTTTATCTCGCTCCTGACCCGGAAAGGAGATGTTGTCTATGACCCGTTCAGCGGCAGGGGGACGACTGTCATCGAGGCCGGGCTCATGGGAAGGAGCGTGGTGGCAAACGACATCAATCCGCTCTCGCGCGTGATGACCGAGCCTCGTTTCTTCCCCCCGGATCCTGAACAGGTGGAGAAGCGCCTCGCCCTTGTCCAAAAGGAGGGGGCAAGGGCAGATATCGATCTGTCGATGTTCTACCATCCTGTCACCGAGCAGGAGATAGCAGCCCTCAGGGAATACCTGCTGGCGAGAAGGGAGGCGCACCGCGACGACATGGTCGACCGCTGGATTGCGATGGTCGCAACCAACCGCCTGACCGGGCATTCGAAGGGATTCTTCTCTGTCTACACGCTCCCGCCCAACCAGGCAGTTTCTCCGACAAGCCAGGAGAAGATCAACAAAAAGCGCCGCCAGGCCCCGGAATACCGGGATACCCGGCAGATCATCCTCGCCAAGACAAAGAGCCTGCTCCGGACACTCACCGAAGAAGAACAACGGAACCTTGCACGGGCAGGGAAGAGTGCCCGGCTTCTCTCGGAAGATGCCCGCTCCACAAAAGAGATCCCGGATGACTCCGTTCACCTGACCGTCACGTCACCCCCGTTCCTTGATATCGTCCAGTACCGGGAAGACAACTGGCTCCGCTGCTGGTTCAACGGCCTTGATGAACAGGCGATCGGGAAACGGATCACCATGGCACGGACTCTCGAAGGCTGGTCGTCTGTCATGGGGCAGGTCTTCAGCGAATTATATCGTATCACAACGCCGGGCGGGTATGTTGCGTTCGAAGTGGGGGAGGTGCGCAAGCGGACAGTCCGGCTCGAAGAGCACGTTGTCCCCCTCGGGATCCGCTCCGGATTCACCTGCGATTGCATCCTGATCAACCAGCAGGTCTTCACGAAGACCTCCAATATCTGGGGTGTTGAAAATAATGCCTGCGGCACGAATACCAACCGCATTGTCGTATTCCGGAAACCCTGATGCGACACCCTGAACACGGGGCGCAAAGAAAAAACGGCAGGATCCGGCAAATCTTGATATTTGAACAACAATAATTTCTTTGTTGATAATGCCGGGACAAAAGCACGCTATCGGGAGAGGATGCAAAGCATGGCAAAAGCCCCTCCTGCCGGTTACAGCGATAATCATCATGTGTCTTCTTTTCACCCCTGTCTCTGCAGCCGATGACGGGAGTGGTTCCGACACCGTGGCAATCCGGCAGGCCCATCTTGCCTGGACTGCACTTGACAAAGAGTACGAACTCTCAACTGCCATCACGTACTGCAATACCCTCTACGGCTCGGACACAACAGAGATGAGCCGGCTCCTGGCAGAGTTCAGGAAGCAGGAAACCCGCATCAAGGATACAGCAACCAGCACGGAGGTCGACGCGCTCATCGAAGAGATGCGGAACACCACCGGACAGTTCCGGGAAGAGACGTTTTCCGTGATGACAAAAGGGCAGGGAAAGTGGGATGTGCTGGAGGCCCAGATCCTGGATGCAAAAAACAACAATCCCTACATCCTCCAGAAAAAGGACCAGTACTGGACGATCAGGACAAAGGCCCAGCTTGCGGCATTCGATACCTGGGTGCGGGAAGGGCAGGAGCGGCTTGATATCCTGAAGGCGCAGGGATTCGACACGACAACGGCCCAGCGCTCTCTCGATGTCTTCGCCTCGAAAAAACCAACAGTGAGTGCAGCGTTCGCAGCCAAATCCGAGACATCGATCAGGTCAGCAAACCAGCTTATCCAGCCGCTCTCGCAGGATTTCATCCAGAAATTAGCAGAAGTCCAGGAACAGGTCCCGAATACCATCCGGTTCCAGTTCTTCATCGACCAGGGATACCGGGCAACAGCACTGTGCGACAAGGCGAATGCCGAGCTCATCCCGATCCTGCTCGATATCGACGATGCCGAAGCGGTCGTAAAAAAGACCAAGAACGATCTTACAAGCGCCCAGCGACTGCTCAACACGGGAAGCCTTGAAAATACAAAGACTCCGCTGAGGCTTGTCCAGAAAGACCTGTCCGATCTTGCCCAGGTATACCGTGACATTGCATCCACCATGGACCTGGGAAACGAGCTGAATGCAGAACTGAACACCCTTGCCCTCCGGCTTGACAATACCGCTGACCAGATGAGGGATGCACTATGAAAACGGGACGATGGATCTTTGCCCTCTCTGCAATCCTGCTGCTCATCCTGTTCCCGCTGGTTGCGGGGTGCCTGTCCGTCCCGGGCCCGGAGGGCCAGAAAAAGACCCCGACAGTAACTGCCGCCGTGACCCGCTCTGCCCAGACTACAGCTCCGGCAACAACCGTTGTGCAGAGGACGGCTGTGACAGCACCTGCAGCTGAGAGGACAACCACGCTTTCCACTCCTGTTGCGACAGCAGCACCCACCGTCTCCCGCTATGCAACTGAGACCTGTACCGGGCAGGGGGGATCCCTGGTACTCCCCGGCCAGACATGCCCCGGCGCCTGGCTGGTTGCAACCAATACCTTCAGCTGCTGTTCCGTACAACCCGTGGATGCCAAAGGGAGCAACAAAACCGTCTCTGCTGCCCCGTTCACCCTCACGGTGAACATTGACGATACCCTCGGCAGCATCCGTCCGTGAAATTTGGGGAAATCGTGTGTTTTTAGCATCAGAGATCACGGACTATTTTTATAACCTCTCCCTGACTGCTGGCAGAAAGCACGCATTAAGTATCACCACATCCAAGTGGTACGCATGGTCACCCGTATCGTCCGGTACGCTCAGATCGTGGATATCCTGAGCAAGTATGGTTTTGGCATCGGCCTTGAGAAGCTCTTTCCCGGGCGGGCACGGTTCAAACTTCCCGGAGGAGACAAAGCGGCCGAAGGCACGACCATCTACGAACGGATACGGCTTGCCCTTGAGGAACTCGGCCCGACCTTTGTGAAGTTCGGGCAGATCATGAGCACGAGGACCGAACTGCTGCCGCCGGAGATGATCGAGCAGCTCAAGCGGCTGCAGGATCATGCGAAACCGGTGCCCTTCTCCGAGGTCATGGCCATCATCGAGGAGAATTGTCCCGAATGGGAGGACTACTTCGGCGATATCGAGGAGACCCCGGTGGCATCTGCATCTATCGGGCAGGTCCACCGGGCGTACCTCCGTGACGGGACCAAAGTCGCCCTGAAGATCCAGCGCCCGGGCATCCCGGAAATAATCGAGCTGGATATCGGGATCCTCCAGTCCATGGCCGAGCGGATAGAGACCGTCCTTCCCGAGACACGGCTCTATAATCCCAAGGGGATGGTGGACGATTTCGCTCACCAGATCGTCAAGGAACTGGACTTCACCCGGGACGCACGGAATGCAAACCGGATGTCCCGGAACTTCCAGAATTTTCCGGGAGTCAAATTCCCGAAGATCTACTGGGAGTATTCAAAGCCTCATTTCCTGGTCATGGAATTCATTGAAGGTGTCCGGATCGATGACCGCGAGGCAATCGAGGCAATGGGCCTCGATCCGCATGCGATTGGTGTTCGCGGATTTCATGCATACCTCAAGATGATCTTCGAGGACGGTTACTTCCATGGCGACCCGCACCCGGGCAACCTGCTCGTGACAAAGGACGGGGATATTGTCTTCCTTGACTTTGGGATCGTCGGCATCCTGCGGCCGGAGAAACGCCAGAACTTCATCAACCTCCTCTTTGCCCTGACCACGGACAACATCGAGCTGATGATCCGGTCGCTTGAAGGCTTTGGGATCGTAATCGCCGAGGAGGACCGGGAGGCGCTCCGCGACGACCTCTATATCATGATGCATGACTTCTCGGGCGGTGACGGGGACGGTGTTTCGCAGCTCAACTTCGGGCTTGTGGTTGCCGAACTGACCGAGGCAATGCGGCGCTACCGGCTGAAGGTACCGATGAACCTGATGCTCCTTTTGAAGGTCTTTGTCATGGTGCTCGACATTGGCGTGCGGCTCGACCCGAAGTTCAATTTCGGCAAGGAGATTACCCCCTATCTCTCCAAGCTTGCCGATGTGAACACGTTCTCGGAAGGGTACATGAAGCGTGCGTCAATGGCGCTTCTCGAAGGTGCCGATGCACTGCTCGACATGCCCCGGAACATCAACCTGATGCTCCGGAGGCTGTCGACCGGGTCGTTCAGGCTCGAGATCGTGGAGAACGATATCCAGAAACTCCAGATGTCCCTTGACCGGTTCAGCGACAAGCTCCTGATGGGGATGGTCGTTGCCTCCCTCGTCATTGGATCTTCGCTCGTCCTCCAGGTCTCGTCCGTCACCCTCCCGACGCAGATCTCATGGATTGCCATTGGCGGGTACACGGCAGCCGTGCTCTGCGGGTTCTACGCGATCTACCACGTCATCTTCCTGAAGTTCCGGATGGAACGGTAGAGAGGACTACGGTTCAGATCTCTTTTTTCAGGACTTCCCAGCAACGGACTTTTTCAGGGAATGGCATTGCAGCATAGGCAGGGCTTGTTGAAGGCAGCACCACGGAGTGCAGGCCCGGCACCGGGGAAAACCTTTGATAGAGCCGGCCCGCAGTACTTCCGTTCAGCGCGATAAGGCGTACTGACGGGTGTGCCTGGATAAATCCGGCAATGTCGTTAGGTACCGGCTTCCTGATCCGGCTGTCAGAACTCCCCGGCCGCTCGCAGGATGCGACAACGTCCCAGAGCGCTACGCCGCACGTGATGAGAAGTGTTGTTCGTTCAGGATAGGAAAGCGATGACGGGATGGAAAAGAGCTTTTCCATGACCGCCCAGAACCGGTTCTTCGGGTTGCCGTAATATTCCTGCCGTTCAAGCGAGAGGACGCTGGGGAAACTACCAAGGATGAGGATGCGGGGATTGGGGGAGGAGAGCGGGGGGAGGCCGGGACCGGGCATTGAAGACTGCGCCGGCCTACTGGGGCTCTTTGAAATAAAGGTTGCAGTGGCAGTGGCCCAGGTTTGCCACTTCTTCCTTGTGATGGACACAGGGGCACTCGATAGCCCTGTCCTTCTCCTCGTCCCCGCTCCGGAGCCGGCAGGGGCAGTACGGGTGCCCGAACTTTGCCTTGTTCCGCACGAGCCCGCGGATCACCGTGCTGAGCTGCTTCTCATCCGTGTTCAGGCTCCACCCATGCTTGTGCGCATAAGCCTGCGCCCACTTGAGCATGTCCGCTTCTTCTGATGGTATTTCGGTCATGGTATCCATTCGGGGAGTTTTGTCACCATAGTGTAGGCATAAGGCACATTAGTCTTTGCGATCGGAAACCCACAAGGTGCGGGATTCGTGGCTCATCTCTTTTTTCCCGGACTTTTCTTCACCGGCTTCTTTGCAGCAGCCTTCGGTTTCGTTGCTTTCGCAGGTCGTGCTTCTGGCTTTTTCGGAGTTGCCGCCCGCGCTTTCTTTTGGGACGCCGTCGTTGTGATCCGTTTCACAACCCGGTTATAGGTGGCCATAACGTCACCCTTATCGAACCGGTACACATCCTTGTCAAGCGATTCGCCCGTCTTCTTGTCCCAGAGGCGCATCGAGTCCATGCTGATCTCGTCGCCAAGATAGATCGTCTTTCCCGCACGGCCGAACTCGATCTTGAAGTCCACGAGCGTGATCCCCTGCGCGGCCATCAGTTTCACGAGCAGGGCATTGATCTTCAGGGCGGCTTTCTTGATCGCTGCCAGCTCCTTTGGTGTCGCAAGCTTCAGCGCAACGATCAGGTCGTCGTTGAGCATCGGGTCGTGGCGCGAGTCGTCCTTGTAATCGATAACAATGACGGGGGGATTGAGTTTCATCCCCTCCTTGAACGGGTAATTGCGCACAATGGACCCCGCCGCAACATTGCGGACGATGACTTCGAGGGGGATCATGGAGAGTTCCCGCACTACCATCCTGTGGGGATCGAGCATCTGGATGAAGTGGGTTTTCACACCGTTCTTTGCCAGGTACTGGAAGATGAACGATGAGGCTTCGGCATTGTAACTGCCCTTGTTCTTCAGCTTGTCCTTCTTCCCGCCATCGAACGCGGTGATGTCGTCGCGGAACTCCACGATCAGCTGTCCTTTCGTGTCCGTGCGGTACACGGACTTTGCCTTTCCGGTATAGAGGAGGCCCTTCTGTTTCATGGTCCACTGCTCCTTGCCTTTATTGTTTGTGCGAGCCGGTTTATCAGGGGTTGCATGCCGGGGTTAAACCATCCCCTGTCAATATACCTCTGGTAGATACAGAGCCGCTCAACAAGACGGGCATTTCCTGCAATAGCTCTTAGTTCATCAAGTGCCGGCCACGGGTGTTCCGGGTTCACGTAATCGATGGTCAGGGGCGAGACCCCGCCCAGGTCGTCCACCCCGCATTCTATCAGGAGGCGGGCGTCGATAAGGTTGGGCGGGATCTGGACCGCGATATCGGGCTGAAGGATATCCTTTGCCATCCGGATGGTTGCGCAGACCTCGTCTGTGGTGGGGACGGGATTTCTCCCGAGCGGTGTCCCGGGTTTCGGGCAGAAGTTCTGGATGATGATCTCCTGGATATGGCCATAGCGCTTGTGGAGGTCGCGGATGGCAAAGAGCGAGTCCTCGCGGTCGGCCATGGTCTCACCGATACCAAGGAGGAGCCCTGTGGTGAACGGGATCTTCAGTTTTCCGGCATCCTCCATCATAGCGAGGCGGATTTCGGGCGACTTTCCCTTCGAGGTTGCATGGGCGGGGATCTCCGCGGTTGTCTCGAGCATCAACCCCATGCTCGCATTGACCGGCCGGAGTCGTTCCATCTCTTCGTACGTGAGGATCCCGGCATTCGTGTGCGGAAGAATGCCGCAGGCGATCGCCTTCCGGCACATGGCCTCGCAGTAATCGAGGATCGTCTCATAGCCAAGCGGTGCGAGCATATCAGAAAAACCCGGCTCCTCTTCCGGCCGTTCGCCAAACGTGAAAAGGGCCTCGGTGCACCCGAGGGCAGCGCCGTTCCGCAGCGTCTTTTCCACCTCTGCCGGAGCCATGATGCAGCCCTCCTGAACGGGTGTCCGGAAGCAGCAGTACCCGCACCGGTTCCGGCACACGGTCGTGAGCGGAAGGAAAACATTTCTTGAGAAGGTGATCGTGCGGCGATCCATGTACATCAAATTATCCCTTGGATCTCATGAAAGCTGGTGTCAGGCCCGGCTTCTTGTCCTGTTCCTGCCGGAAGGGCAATCCTAATGAGGTTTCGGGGTTAACCATCTCTAACCTGTTATATTCTGCCGTGAATGATCATGGCAGACCGGGACTTTGCAGATGTCACCATTCGAAGATCATGGCGAGGAGGGAGATGCAAGGGGGAACGGTGACCGTACCTCTTCTCCCATTGAGGAGTGTGCTGCCCTCAAAGCCGAGAACGAGTTTTTGAAAAAGAAGCTCCATCTTGTCGGCAGTGTCACACGGCACGATGTCCTCAACCAGATGACCGCGATTGTCGGGTACAATGAACTGCTTGAGATGATTGTTACCGACGAGAAACAGAAGTCCTATATCGAGCGCGAGAAGTTCGCGGTTGACAAGATCCGTCGGCTCTTCCAGTTTGCCAAGGATTACCAGAACCTTGCGGTGGAATCCCCCCGCTGGCAGGGGCTGGACAATGTGATCCACCGCGCCAGGGAAATTTTCGACAATCCTGCGATCAAGGTCACCGTTTCTGTAGGCCGGATTGCGGTGTTTGCCGACAGTTTCCTGGATAAGGCGATCTTCCAGTTCCTTGACAATGCCGCCCGGTACGGGGGAACCGCAACAGAGGTACGGATTACGTTTGAAGACCGTGGCACCCACGCAGAAGTGACCATCGAAGACAACGGGTGTGGCATCCCTGCTGCGGACAAGGACCGGATCTTTGAACGGGGTTATGGCAAAGGGACCGGATGGGGTCTTTTTTTAGCCCGGGAAATCCTCGCGATGACCGGCCTGACGGTAACAGAGAATGGGGAGCCGGGGAAAGGCGCCCGGTTTGTCATCACGCTCCCCAAAGGCACGTACCGCGAAGGGGGAGAGGCACCCCCGCTTCCACTACAGTAGGTTCGTGTGCACCGCTTCCCCCTGCCCCCAACAATCAGAGGCTTTTTTGTTCCCGGCGGCCAAGATGCAACAATGCAGGAGTTCGTCCGCAAACTCATCCACCTTATCTTTGGTCTTCTCGTTGCGGCAATGGTTTATGTCGCCGGGCAGGCAGCCGCGACTGCGATCCTTGCCGCGGGCCTTCTTATCGGCGTTGTTCTGGTGGACCTCCTCCTCCGCGGGTACCACATCCCTCTCTTCTCGTTTCTTGTCGGGCACCTTGATCGCAACGACCGCCTTCCCGGCAGGGGTGCGCTCACCTTTGCGGTCAGCGCACTTGCGGTAGTCGTGCTCTTTCCCGTTTCCATCTCGGTACCGGCAATCGTGACCGTCGCGGTGCTTGACAGCGTGACAACGATTGTGGGGCTGATGTTCGGGAAACACCGGATCTACAATGGCAAGTCATGGGAGGGCACCCTCTCTGGCATTGCTGTCACCGCTCTCGTCCTGCTCCCGCTCCTGACCCCGGCGGGGGCTGTCGCTGTTGCGATACTGGCAGGGCTCATCGAACTCATCTCACCGGTTGATGACAATCTTGTCATCCCCGTTGCAGTCTCGGTCCTGCTGGCATTCATGCCGGTGTTCCTTGTCGTTGCGGTGTGAATGAAGCAGTGAATGAGAAAAAATGCAGAAGTCAGGTGGTATCTTTCAGCCGTTCCGGGTCCACGGCCACATACACGTCAGCTTCCTTTGCCACCGGGCGCGTGAACCGCTTGTCGTACACCTCGAAGTCGAATGTATAGGTCCGCGGGAGATCCGACAACCAGATGCTGGCCCAGACGCCCACGATCTCGTCCGGCATTTTGCCCTTCGCGGTAAAGACAGCATAGGTCTGGGGAGGGATATGGCGGACTTCCATGCCTTCCGGCACCTTGTCGGCACGGGTCACGCCGCACCCGAGCAGGTACGAGTACGTCCCCGTCCAGTCCTTCTCGTAATCCGAGTAGACCGCATACATAACCGGGGGGTTCACCCGGTGAGCAATCCGTTCCGGTCCCTTATTTAAGAGAAATTCCTGCCAGCAGCCCGGGATGGTGCCTGCCGCGTCAGCATTCGATGTCCGGCGGGCGGTGCCGACAACCGTGCGGGCGGGCAGCTTCTTAATGGTGTAGTTCAGGCCGTCCATTGTCAAATCTGGGATGGCCAAAATGTTAAACCATTCATTTCGTTCACGGGTGCATATCAGCACTTATTTTTGGTCACCCGGCCCACGATCTCTGGTATGTGCCCGCATGCATTGATCCCGTACAAGCCGAAGAACCCGAAGACAAGGCTCTCCTCCCTCCTCTCGCAGGAAGAGCGCGAGGCATTCGCGTTTGCGATGCTCGAGGATGTGGTCAGCGCAGCAAAGGACGCCATGTGCAGCCCGGTTGTCGTGGGAACGGAACTCTTTGACTCGGAGCTTGTGCAGGTAACGGTGAAGGATGCGGACCTGAACCAGACCTTGAACGAGATCCTCCCCACGGTCGAGAGCGGCCTCCTGATCCTGATGGGGGATCTCCCGCTTGCCGACGAAGCATCGATCCGCCGCGTCACGTCCACGGCAAAGGACATGGCAATCGTTCCCGGCCGGGGCGGGGGCACGAATGTCATCTTCATGAAGGAACCCAAAAAATTCCATGTCGATTACTATGGCACGAGTTTTTTGAAGCACATGAAAATTGCTACGGATGCGGGACTCTCGGTCGAGGTGGTGGACTCGTTCCGGCTCCATACGGATATTGACGAAGAGGATGACCTGGTTGAACTCCTGATCCACGGCACCGGGAAGAGCCGGGCATATCTCGAGAGCCTCGGTTTCTCCCTTGCAACCGAGACCGGCCGGGTCCGCTGTGTCCGGAAACGATAACAATATCTCATCCAATATCCGAATAGCATGAAATGACCGGACACTCGTGCCTGCCCCTCATCGAACTCCTCCGTTCACCCCGGCCGGACCTGGGGCGGACTATCACGACGTTTGTCTCCTGCTTCAACACAGCCTACGGTGATCCCGCAAAGGACCACTGGGACATCTCTATTGCCGAGTGGGAGCGCTACGAGTTTTTGGGAGACCGCGTTTTGAGCCTCATTGTTGCCCAGGCCCTTTTCACCAGGAAACATGCCGCGCTCACCGAGGGAGAGATGACCCGTGCAATCAGCGGGATCGTCTCGAACCATGCGCTCGATGCCATTGTCCGGCACCTGGTGGATTTTGAAGTCTTCTCCCGTCTCATTCCCCCGGCCATTGCAGGGCAGAACACGTATGGTGAACGAATAACCGGGGGGGCGTTCGAGGCATTCATCGGTGCCCTGTACTGCGAGATCGGGCTTGACGAGGTGGCATTCTTCATCAATTCCCTGTTGCGCGAACCCATCGAGCAGGCCAGCCCTGAAGAGAACGCCATCGGGATGCTGCAGGAGTATTTCCAGAAACGGTTCCGGGCCGTTCCCATCTACCGGGAAACAAAACGGGAGGGGCCCGATCACCGGCCCATCTTCACCTTTGAAGTGCTCTTCAACAACCAGGTGCTCGGTGCCGGGAGTGGCGAGAGCATCCAGAAAGCAGAGCGGGAAGCGGCCCGGGCTGCATGCAGGAAGCTGGGTATCTCCCTGCCGGATCCGGCTGGGACGCAATCAGGTGCTCCCGGCACTCCCTGACAACTCCTGAACCTGCGTCAGCGCAGCACCCGGTATCCAGCTGCCGAAAGGATCCGGGCAACCTCTTCCTCCCAGCGAGCCTCATCAGCGATAGTGATCGGTGCGATCTCCGTATCCCACACTGCCCGGAGCTCGCGGTCCATGGTCGTGAAATACCGCGTGTTGTCCATCACGCGGCCAAGCCGCTCTCCCCTCCTGCCGCAAACAAGGATCCGAAAGCAGGAATACTGGCGGCAAAGGTCGGGGCGGGTGGAATGGACCGTGCAGATGACGGTTCCTGGCGTCCGCTCCCGGAGAAAGGGACAGGCCATCGGGCGGCTCTTCAGGATATCCTGTGATGAGAAGAGGTTCCGCTTGTCCGGATCGACCCTGACCTGCCGTTCTTCCCCGGTAATCATAAACCAGAGCCGGAACTCGAAGGGCCCGGTCTGTTCACGGATGCCGATGACCGAGCCCATGGAACTACAGCATTCACCACACTGCTGGCACCGGAATACCATTTCTCAGCACCTCCCCTTCATGAGTGCATTTGGGAATCCGGGAATACCCGGATGCTTCGCGCCATACAGGGCAGGCAGGAAGCGGGGAGTGCCGCCGCACGGAGAGTCCCCGCGGCTCCTGAGTCTTCCCCGTATCCGTCCCCACCCGCACATCCGGATATATTCAACTCCCTGGTTCAATCATTCCCCGTTTTTCCTGATAATTGCCTCACTGTCGTGATGTAAATATAAAACAGCTTCATGTAATGTTTACTTTACAATCAGAAGAAAGTATCCGGCTACGGGCGCCAAAAGCAACCTGCTGTTCAACAACGGGCAGGAATGTTGGCACCCGGCAGGGACAGGAAACACGTGAAAACATGACCATAAAAATCATTCTGACCATCTGTATCTTGCTGGTGCTGGTGGCAGCGGGAGATCCCGTGAGTGCAGATACTAATCAGCAGGCCGGCGGATCGTCCTATGTATATGTCTCTGCCGTCACGGTAGACCCCGAGGTGTTCTATCCCTATGAAACGGGTACGGTGAGGATCACCTTGAAAAATGACGGGAACACTTCGGTAGGGGTATCACACCCGAACCTGCTGGCGTCTTCCAACGATCTTAGCATTGTAAAAGAGGACAAGTGGCAGACTCTCACCTATATCGGGTCCGGAAACTCGATTACTTACACCTTCCAGATGACGGTAAACGGTATGGATGGCAAGTACTTTACTCTCTTCAGTGCGGAAACAAAGGGCGGGTCCAATCTCCATTATCCGATAACGTTCGAAGTGGATTCGGAAGACCTCCATGCCGCAATCTCCAAGAAACCGGAGACCTTCACCATCGACAGCGAAGCAAAGGTCAACCTGAGCCTGATCAACCCGCGTGACGGGGCGATAAAAAGCATCTATATCATAACGAGCGACAGCGGTGCTGACATTACACCATCGGTGACATTTGTCAGCGAGATCCCGGCAAACAGTGTTGTTGAGGTGCCGTTCGCTATCACCCCCCACAAAGCGTCCAACATAACATTCGATATCAGCTACCAGAACGGTGGTGTCAAGCGCGAAACCTCTGTTGTCATGTCGATTACAGCCGGCAATGCCAAGGATGCTGCAGTGCCGGTCATCAACAACCTGGCCCTGACCACATCAGGGAACACTTATACCCTCACCGGTGACATCGCAAACACCGGAGTAACGGATGCAAATGGTGTCGTCGTGACCCTTGGCTCTCCGGCAAAAGGTACCGGAACGTACCCTGAGTATGCTGTTGGGAGCCTTGCCTCGGACGACTCATCAAGTTTCGAGGTGACCTTCACTTGTACTGACCTGTCGTCCGTCCCGCTGGTAATCAAGTGGAAGGATTCCGCCGGTACTGATTTCTCAGTGACCAAGACCATCGATCTCACGACCTATTCAGGCACGGGTGGCATGGCATCATCGGGTACCATCAGTTCAACGAGGTCGGCGAACGCGGACAGCATGATGCAGGGCGGCCCCAGTGGCATGAGCAGCGGGCCGGGCGGAATGAGCGGTGGTTCAGGGGGATCATCATCGAGCAGCAGCGTGCTCTCCAGTATCACCAACCCGAAGGGTGGGATTAGCTCGTTCTACCCCGTGATCGCCATGGTTGTGCTCATCATCGCCGGGGCTGTCTGCTACACAAGGCGGAAATGGATATTGTCCAAGTTGAAGAAGCAGTGAGGGGACAGACTATGTCTGACACTCCCCTTATCCAGCTGGTAGACGTCACCAAGACCTATCATCTCGAGAGCGGGGACTTCATGGCACTCAGGGGCGTCTCGCTCGATATCATGGAGAATGATTTTGTTGCCATCATGGGACCGTCAGGGTCCGGGAAATCAACGATTATGAACCAGCTCGGAATCCTCGATGTCCCAACATCGGGGAAGCTCTCTATCGATGGTAGAGACGTTTCAACGATGACCCCTCTGGAGCGGACGCATCTCCGGCGCGATACAATAGGGTACATCTTCCAGAAGTTCTACCTCATTCCGCTCCTGTCAGCGTACGAGAATGTCGAATACCCGCTGATCCTGAAGAACAAGACGCGGGATACAACGGGGAGAACCGCAGCGATGCTGGAAGCTGTGGGCATTGACAAGGAGATGAGCGAGCACCGCCCCAACCAGCTCTCCGGGGGCCAGCAGCAGCGGGTAGCCATCGCCCGCGCCCTGGTCAACGACCCGAAGATCCTGCTCTGCGATGAGCCGACCGGCAATCTCGATAAAAAGACCGGGTTCCAGATCATGGATATTCTCTGCAACCTCCACAGGAAGGGGAAGACGGTCATTCTCGTTACACACGACCCCAAGGTCGCGGAATATGCCCTGCGCACGATACGTCTTGACGACGGGAGAATCGCTGAAGAGTCATGATCGGTGATATCTTCTTTCAGCTCTCGGTTCGGAGCGTGAAACTGAACTTCACCCGGTCGATCCTCGCATCAATCGGCATCGTTATTGGCGTTGTCGCAATCTCGACCATGGGCATGCTCGGGACCAACATGGCCCTGCAGGTCGAGGACCAGCTTTCAGAAAGCGCGAACACGATTGCCATCACAGCCGATGCCATACGGATGGGCCCACCTGGTACGGGATCTTCGTCCTCATCCTCTTCGTCAGGTATCACCAAGGCTCAGCTGGCCAAGATCCGATCGGCTGTCGGGGAAAATGGGACTGTCATCCCGCTCTATTCGACATCTACACAGTTTACCAGAGGTACAATCCAGGGAAGGGGGACGATTTACGGCATGAACCCGGCCGATGTGAACGAGTTCCTTACCCTCGGGAACGGGACGAATATCGCTGGCATCAACGAAGCACTTGTCGGTATGACACTTGCCGAGTCTATGGGGATCGATATCGGCGACCGGATCAAGATCAGTTCTGCATCGGAAGGACCGCCCACCAACAACACTGCGTCCGCCTCCCGTGCAACCGTCACTGTTGTCGGGATCATCGATCCCCGCGGGACCACCGCCGACAGCGTCAGCACCGACAATGGGATCGTTGTCTCCAAGGAATGGTACACTGCGCAGTATGGCGGTAAGGACCAGTATACCCAGGTGAATGTGCTGGTCACTGATGTTGACCAGATCCCGGAGATCGAGGAGGAGATCAACTCCGCGGTCAATACCGACAAGAAGAAACAGTCGCTCCGGATCAGCGATGCCAGCTCCCAGCTGGAGACGATCTCGGATACCCTCAGCACGCTGACCCTGTTCTGTCTGGCAATCGGCGGGATCTCACTCGTAGTCGCGGCCGTCAGTATCTTCAATGTCATGATGATGTCGGTCAATGAACGGGTACAGGAGATCGGTATCCTGCTCTCCATCGGGACCGAGAAAGGTGAAGTACGGCGAATGTTCCTCTACGAGGCCTTCATCCTTGGAATCCTTGGTGCAGGTCTGGGCGGGCTGATGAGCATTGTCATCGGGTATTCTGTCGTTGATGCAATGATCGGGACAACCGAGTACTTCTTCATGCCTGCAAGTATTTCCTATGTTCCGCTAGGCATGCTCATCGGGATGGTGGTCTGCGTGCTGTCCGGTCTCTATCCGGCATGGCGTGCATCGAGCATGGACCCGATCGATGCGCTCAGGGGCGACTGATCCTCCAGGATCGCGTGAACGACCGGCCGAATGAAACCGTTAAGGGGAGACGAGGTATCCCCTCTTCCCGGTAACCGGGTGTCGGGAACATTAAACCCGTACGACTGAGAATGTGGAATGGATGCTCTTCCCTTCCCGACCTGCCGGTTATCCGCGAGTTCGTGGTTTATCTATAAGGCCGGAAGGCAGTCGTCCATATCCGCAGGACACCAGAATGGATTAACGATGGAGTCTCGATCTGCGAGGATAAATTCCCGGATCCACGGTATATTGGAAGGAATACCGGGTATTGAATGGGAATGCTTGGCATGACATCTTTTCTGCAAACCAATATCCCCGCCATTGTCTCTATCCCTCAATAGTGTTGACCAGCTGGTGCAAATAATGCGGAGAGCCATGCAATAATTCACCCGCTGAATGTACTGAATATAATACCCGTGCGGGCTACCCGTAATCCAGGATGATTACCCGGCAGGGCAGTCATCACGACCGGGAGGTGAACGTGAGGATCCGCTAACTGCGAAAGAGAACCCCTATAGCAGTCCGGTTTTCCCACCCGCCCCAGGGGACAATGGCTGGCAGGCGGGAATGGGGACTGCACTTCTGCGGGCAGGTGGGTGAAAGGCCAAAGAACCTGTGGCCCGCCCGATTGTTCAAATACCCGATGAGGATGCACAAGGTTTTGGGATATACAAAACCGGAAACAAGCAGGAGAAATACCCGTCATCCGGCAGGGGAATGCTGGGAGAAGCAGCACGATAACATCCCCAAAACCCCCTGCCTAATGGATCATCAACTCACCCCCGGGAATGGAGTGCGGTGCCCGCAGCGCTCTCCTGATCACCGGTACATGTCATGCCGGGCGGGGATAACCCGTACCGGCCCCCTCTTTTTCAAACTCCCGGTGAATATCCGCCGGGAATGCATCCCGTATAAGCTCTTATGTTGGATCCGGAACGCATTGGTTTGACTTCGCAGTTCAAATAATCCGGTTCACGGTCAGTATTTCCCTTCCTCAATATTGTGATTATAAAAGTGGCCGTGCCCACGCAGTGAGAGGATGACTCAGGTGAGGTATCGGGAACGATCCCTCCTGGAACACCAAGGAGACATATCTCATGAAGAGAAGCACCATCATCATGCTGGTCACGTCTGTATTCCTCATTGCAGGGATGCTCGTGGCCGGCTGCACATCAGACTCCGGCACTACCGCCGCGTCCAGCCCGGCTGAACAGACGCCCGCGGCCTCTGCACAGGCATCGTCAGGGACTTCTGAAAAAGCTGCACCATCCGACACTCCTCCGGCCGATATGGCCTCCAACAGGACCGCCCCCTCCGGTACACCACCGGAAGGCATGGCAATGAATGGAACGGCACCGCAGGGCGGCCCGGGCGGCATGCCCGGCAACGGCACAGCCCCCTCGGGTGACCGGCCGTATGGTGAGAAGCCATCAGGGACCTCTCCATCAGGCACGCCCGCGGTATCGAGCTGATCTACGGCCGATGAGAAAACAGCCTGGTAAAACCAGGTGCCTCATTTTCTGGAATTTTTCCTGCATCAGGATGCAGGAATGTACCCCGCTTAAGAAACAGTTCTTAGGCAGTGGTGATAGGAGAAATCCGTGATATCTCTGAAGACCGGAAACATACACGGGATATCAAAAAAACATCGGGACATTCATCCATGCCGAACGCGCCTGAGGTCGTCAAGAACCGCTGCCGCTGAAGCATACCGGTCCTTTGGCTGTTTCTGAAGGCACCGAGCAATGATCTCTCCGATAGTTGCATTATCAGGGCCTGAAAGATCCAGAGGGGCCGGTGTGTTGTGGAGGATTGCCTGCGTGACCTCTCCCATACCGGAGCCGCTGAAAGGTAGCCGCCCGGTAACCATCTCGTAGAACAGGACTCCTGCCTGGTAGATATCGGTCCACTCCCCCGCGTCTCCATAGATATTCGGTGCAAGTTGTTCCGGCGCAGCATAATTGAGCGAGAAACTGATAAGGCCGGTCTGACGGGTATCTGAGAGTGCCTTTGCAAGTCCCCAGTCCGTGATCTTGGGAGACTCGTCATCAGTCAGGAGGATGTTCTCCGGCTTGATATCCCGGTGGACGATGCCCCGTTCGTGTGCGTACCGGAGCCCCTCCATGACTCCATTCATGATCCGTACCGCACGGTCCGGGGAGAGAGGGAACCTGAGATTCGCAAGCGAGGATCCGACAAACTCCATCTCGATATATGGCATAGGGAAGACATTTGCCGCATAGATCTCCACGATATTTTTGTGGTGGAGGCCCTGCCAGATATGGAGCTCCTTGGTGAACTGCGTTCCGGTGATTTCATCGAAACGGATAGGGATCTTCACTGCAACCGGGCGGTTCATGGTGGCATCCCATGCCCGGAACACCCTGCCGACACCACCTTCGCCCAGATATTCCGCTTCAGGATACCTCTTCTCCAGGGCCGGAGGGAGCCGGGCACCATAATGGGGCTGGTCCTGCCATTCCCCGGCAGTCCTGCCCCCGGTGACCCCGGAACCCTGCACAAGGGTGGTGTTGGCGGAAAGGCGAGTCCGGTTAAATTCCTCCGGAAGAGGCAGGTGCGTTCTCCGGCGACTCCGCTCAAAGATTACCCCCCCAACGAGTGAAAGAATGATGACGATACCAATCGCCCACCAGTAATCCATCAGGATCCGGGGGAGCATCGCAATCCCCCCGGGCGGCGAGGTGATCTTACCGGGCACCGTGGAGGAAATGTCACCGGGATACTGGCCCTGCAGGACATTGCTATCCGCACCCGGGGGCAGCTGTAGCTGCACCTGCTGCCGGCCGGCCCCGAGGTCCATGGGCCGGGATGCGTCACTCGGAAGAGTGGTATTCACGGCACTCGTGTTCTTCACCAGCAGGGTATAGGAGCCGGGAAGCGCTGTAAGCGGGGCCCGGTCAAGTACCTCCATGATCCCGGATGGCCCGGTGGCGGATCCGGTTACTGTGAATGGAGTGTCGCCGACTCCATTGCCATCGGTGTCTGTACCGGTATAGGCTTTCCAGGAATTGCCCATGGGTCCGGAGAAACTACTACCCTGAAAGGAATAATCCTGTCCGGAGGAATACCACTGGTTCTCCGCAGGCTGGCCGGAAAGATCGGCAGCGATGTTTTCAAACCGGTTCAGGAGGAAGGTATTGGAACGTGAGGACCGGTCCATAAGGACCCCGATGTCGTTTCCGCTGAGGGTGTTGCCAGAAAGGATATTATTTGTTGCTCCCTTCAGTTCAATGCCAAGATCGAACCCCGTGATGGTGATGTCGCTGATGCGGTTGTTGCCGGACTGGACGAGAAGTCCCGACGGTGCTATCCCGGAGATGTTCAGGCCATTGAGAGTGATCCCGTCTGCTGCAAGGGTGATGCCGGGACGCGAACCATCCGTACGGATCTCGGGAGGGCTGGTGGTCTCCAGGGCGCCAAACACGATGGCCCGGTCGATGACGAGGTTCTCATAATAGGTGCCGGGAAGGAGAAAGAGCGAATCACCGTTGGTTGTCTGGTTGATCATATCCTGGATTGTCCCGTTGCCGGTCCCCGGGTACATGAAAACCGTTGCCGAAACTGGAGTAATCGTAATGAGAATGCCAAACAGGAGAACCAATCGCAGTATCGCAGGTATCAGTTTAATGTCATGCCTCCCGTTTCTGTGTTTCATGCAGCACAGCATCTCCCCGTTCACTCGTTTACTACGAAAAGGAACCGGGCCGAACTCTCTCCAATGGCAAGATCAATGACGTCCCCGCTCTTAACGGGAGTCTTGGTCATCGGGGCGATCCGCCCGGAGTTGATATAGGTCCCGCTCGAACTCCCCCGGTCCTCGACAAACCATTCCGCTCCGGAGCGGAAGAGGATGGCATGCGGTTTGGTGATCCGTGTTACAGAAGCATATTCGACCGGCAGCGCAACATCGCTTTCTTTTGCTGCTGCCGGGAAATCCGCATCGATCCGGCCGATACTGATACGTTCTTTCCTGATGAGGAATGTCGTTCCCGCAGCCTTCCCGTCCATGAGGTGAAGGGCAGGGACCCGTTCCCCCGCTTCGGCAAGAATCGCGTCCTTCAGCGGCCCGATCCTGGTCTGGAGATCGCCATACCCCACGGGAATGTTGATGCTTGAGAAGACCCCGATGTTCCGGATCAGGGTCTCAAGACCTCCATCGACCAGGGAAAATTTCCAGACCGGGTGGATCCCCTTGACCGTCTCCCTCCCGAAGCCGGCTTCCTTTTTGACCAGACCAATCTGCACAAGCTGGTCGATATGCTTCTTGGTGTTGGCGTAGCTTGTATCAATACGCGAGGCGATTTCGCTGATCTCCCGCGGCTCCTTCTCGATTACCTTGAGGATCTTCAACCGGATCGGGTTCGAGAGGACCTCAAGATATTCGGAGAGCTCTTTCAGGAACGCCGGATCGGTGGAAACAGAGACGGTCTGCTTGTCGGACATGGCTCTTAACACCTGTAACACGTCCACTCCCTTCAGGAATGTAAGGTATACTGTACCATACTATTCTTGTGTCTGATAAAATAGGTTGGCATACCCCGTTCTGTACCCGTGCTGCATGAGATATATTATCCCGGGAGCGGTTGTTGTGTGATTCGAACAGGTTCAATATACCCCATTGATGGATCATCATCTCACTCCTGTAGCGTCATCAATATATGAACCGGCCCCTGCCAACAAGAGAAAAGGCTGATACGGAGGAGTGTCGAGTGAAGGAGGCAAACAGGATCTCTGACAGGGATTGGAGATGCACAGCATGACCTGGCGTTCCCTGCTCCAAAAATACCGGTATGAGACGTTGCTTGTCGGTGTCCTCCTCTTTTCGGCGTTCCTGAATACCTGGAATATCTGGAACCAGGGGTATTCGAATGCTTACTATGCAGCTGCCGTCAGGAGCATGCTCGAAAACCCGTCAATGCTTTTCTTTAATGCGTTTGATGCAGCCGGGTTCATCACTGTCGATAAACCCCCGGTTGGCCTCTGGATCCAGGCAGTTAGTGCCACCATCCTCGGCTTCTCTGGGTGGTCGCTCGTTCTCCCGCAGGCGCTGGCCGGTGTCGGTTCCGCTGCCCTGGTCTGGTTTATTGTGTCACGTCCGTTCGGGAAGCCCGCAGGCATCGTCTCGGGGTTTGCCCTTGCGGTCACTCCTATTTTCGTTGCAGTTTCACGGAACGGGACCATGGACGGTATCTTGATCTTTGTCCTCCTCCTTGCGATCTGGGCTGGCCTGAAAGCGGCGAGGGAATCATCCCTCCCATACCTCCTGCTCGCTGTCATCCTGGTCGGCATTGGGTTCAATATCAAGATGATCCAGGCCTTCATCATAGTCCCAGCTGTGCTTGCTGTATATCTTCTTGGCGCACGGGAACATCGGGTGATAAAACGGGTAGGGCATCTTGTCCTCGCTGTTGCAGTCCTTGCTGCCGTATCGCTGTCATGGGCGGCTGCAATCGACTCTATACCTGCTGATCAGCGCCCATTTGTCGGGGGAAGTGGGGACAATACCGTCCTTGGCCTCATCATCAATTACAACGGGATCCACCGGCTCGAGAGCGACTCGGCAAACGGTCCGGGTGGCGCCCCCGTCAGTCTCTCTCAGGGATTGGCAACTCCCGACGGAATGACTCCGCCTGGTGGAAGCATGCAGAACCGGACGTCAGGTCGCACCATGGCGGGGATTGCCTTCGGACAGTCCCCGCCAAGAGGTATGGAGCAAAGTACGGCAATGGCCGGTTCTTCGCCAGTTAGCATGTCGGGCAGTCCGCAGGGAGGAACGGGGGGCGGAGTATCCGGCGCTCCTACCATGGGTCCGGGTTCCGGTTCTGCCTTCGGGAATGGCCGTGGTGGTGGGATGGGGGATGAGACCGGCACGCCCGGTATCGCCCGTCTCTTCAGTGCAGGGCTTGCCGGCCAGCTCAGCTGGCTCCTGCCGTTTGCCCTGATTAGTCTCCTGGCGTTCTGGAAGCGGCCGGCAACGGTATTCCAAAAAGGGCTGGAAGATGCGGGTTTATTCAGCGAGCGTGGACTTACTCTCATTGCCATGGGGCTCTGGCTCATGCCCGGTCTCATCTACTTCAGTTACACGACAGGGTTCTGGCATACCTATTACCTGGCCACCATCGCCCCGCCGCTCGCAACTCTCGTGGGGATCGGTGCTGTGGGGATGTACGCGGCATATTGTGACGGGGGAAATCGTGCTTGGATCCTCCCTTGTGCCATCCTTGTCACCGGCCTCCTTCAGGTGGTTTTCCTGCTCTATACTGCCACCTGGTCAGGCCCGCTGACGGAAATCATCGGGGCTGGAACGGTGGTATTTGTCATCCTGCTGGCAATCATCAGACTCAGGAAACACGAGGGAAGGGGAAAAGTTCCCAGGATCGTGGCCACAGGAGCGATAGCGCTCCTCTTCATTGCCCCGCTTGTCTGGGCCTGCACACCGCTCATGTACGGCAGCGGGGGGAACCTGCCAACGGCAGGCCCACGGTTGTCAGGACAGGGTGGTGGAGGCATGGACGCCACAGAAATTTCCGGACCTGGCATAAACATGATACACGACGGCACCCCGTCGGGAACAACTTCCAGCCTTGCGAAGTATCTCCTCGCCCATAGCACCAACGAAACATGGATTGCAGCCATGCCGAGCAGCATGAGTGCAGCCTCATTGGTTATCGAAACCGGAAAACCTGTCATGGCACTGGGCGGCTTTGCCGGCAGCGACCATGTCCTGACCCTGGATAAGATGAAGCAGACGGTAGCCGACGGGAAAGTCAGGTACTTCTCGCTCTCCGGTGGAATGGGGGGAGGGGCAGGTTCCGGAAACGGTGCTATCTTCAGCTGGGTGCAGAGTTCGTGCACTGCGATATCTTCAGCTGAATGGAACGGTTCCGGTGGAACCTGGGATAGCGCCGGTGGCGGGCAGGAGAGCTTGTACGACTGCGCCGGATACCAGGAGAGCTCCGGAACATGAGGGTACCGGAGATACTGGCATCAAGGGGATAGCATCGTGGGAATTCTTTCGGCATTCAGGCAGGAGCACCTCATCTGGTTCTTCTTTGTCGGGGCAGTCGCCTCTCTCGTCGATATCGGGCTCCTCTATTCCCTTTGCGATGGCCTCGGCATCTGGTATGTCCCGGCAACAGCCCTCTCGTACAGCGCTGGGATACTAGTCAGTTATATCCTCAACAAGTTCCTGACGTTCCATGATCATTCCTGCGGTTATCTTCAGCAGCTTGCAACATTTGCCACGATTTCCGTCAGTTGTCTCATCATGAACGTCGGCATCATCTGGCTGCTGGTGGAGGCTGCTTCTCTCAACTACCTGATAGCTAAGGTAATCGCAACGGCGTGCGCGTTCTTCTGGAACTATTATGGCCAGAGCCGGATAACATTCCGGGAGGATGAATGGGACCCTCCCCCGGGCCCGCTGGGTTAATATGGATCGCGGAAAAACGCTCTCTTACGACTTGGTGGCAGACCTGATGTTTGAATCACTCTTCTCCCGGCATGCAGAAGGCATCCTGAAAGCGCTCACGCTTGAATGGTCCTGCCCGAAGTGCGACGGGAGGAACTTCCGGATCCTTTCCGTGAAAGACCGCATGGCCGGAGAGTACGTGAGCCGGTGCCGCTACTGCCACACGAAGTGCCGGGTCAGCTTCCCTCCCCCCGTGTCAGTGGTCGAGGGAGAGGCAGAGTTCCGGCAGTTGATTGACGATGAGGACTTTACTCCCGAGGAGCAGCTCGACATGATCCGTGACTTTGCCGAGATAGCATCCCTGGTAGTGGACAATGCCCTCCCGGGTGTTATTCAGGAAAAGAAGAAGGCGCTTGAGGCGAAGATTACCTTTGCAAAGCGGCGGAGACGGTAACGTCACCACTGCGTCCGGTTTTTGGCAAATGCCCCCATGAAGAGGCACTCGGTGGCATCGATCGTCTCGACACCGAGGTGATCACCTAACGGGAGGCCGATCCCGCGGATGATCGCGGCAGGCGTGCACTCGTCGGCTTCGCCCATGACGAGTTCCGCAGCGGAGGCGATGTTGTCTGCAACCGCCCGTTTTGTGACCTCCAGCTTGCGCCCGAAAAGATCGGACCTCCCCTGGTCATTGATCACCGAGGGGATTCCCGAAGAACCGATCGCAACGCCGCTGCACCCAAGGCGCATGGCATGCGTGCGGCTGTCAGCGATGATAACCCCGATCCTGGCACCGGTCTTCTCTTCGATGGTCTTCCGGATGGAGGCGGCACTCTGGTCCGGGTCAGCGGGCAGGGGTGTGACACAGCCCGGCGGAGCGTTTGAGGCATCCACCCCGGCATTCGGGAGGAGCGTACCCCCTTTCATACAGAGCAGAAAACCCGGGATGCCCCCGACAATGGAATCGCTCTCCTGTATCACTACCTCAACCATGCGGGGATCGATTCCGTACTTCTCCCCGAGTTCCCGGGCTTTGGGGGTTGGCGTGACCGTATCGAGCCGGACGATATTGCCTTCCGATGTTGCAACAGCGGTCTCGGCCAGAACGAGCACGTCCCCGTCCTCAAATCCCCCGCAGGCCTTCCCGGCCGCTTCAATGACTTGGCCCGCGATGGGCTCCCCGTCCCTGATGATGCCGGTTGCAAGACCAAAGACTTCAAAGGATGAGTTCATGTACCCTTCACCATCTGCACGTAGACCTTCACGGTGTCCACCGTCTCCTTTACGTCATGGGTCCGGATAACCGAGGCGCCCTTCTGGAGAAGGAAGGTGGTCACGGCAAGGCTCGCTGCAAGGCGCTCCTCCGGCTCCCGGTTGATCACATTCCCGATGAAACTCTTGCGGGATATGGCCCCAAGGAGCGGGCGGTCAAACGCGAGGAACTCATCGAAATGCCGGCAGAGCTCCCAGTTGTCATCATAGGAGCGCTGCGGTGTCCAGATCCCGACACCCGGGTCGAGGACATAGTTATCGACTCCTGCGTCCTCGCACCGCTTTACAACCGTTGCAAGCGCCGTCTTTGTTTCCGCAAGGCCCACAGCATCGCCCGGCGTGTAATCTGTTGCCATCAGGAACGCGGGCAGGCCCGCCTGTGCCACGCGCCGGGCATAGGCATCAGAGGCAAAGCCGGCAATGTCGTTGACCGCATGGACCTCGTGCTTTAAGCAGATGTCCAGCACCCACGGGTTCATGGTGTCAACCGATATGGTGAACCCGGTGCCGTCCAGCTCCTTTAATGCAGCCTCGATCCGCTCCCCTTCCTGCGTACCGCTGATAGCCTGTGCATTGGGGGCCGTGCTCCGGGCTCCCACATCGAGCATGTCCGCACCCTGCTCGATCATCTCCACTGCTTTCTTGTGGATCTGGTCGGTCGGGATAAACGAGTCGTGGTAAAAGGATTCGGGGCTGACATTTAAGACGCCCATGACCCGGGGGGGTGCGTCACCCCCGATGACGAGCTTGTTTACAGTACACGGTCGCATGCCCTCTCCTGCGCTGAGCGGAAGGTGTTCTCCATGAGGGTTGCAATCGTCATCGGCCCCACGCCACCGGGAACCGGGGTGATGGCCGAGGCGATTTCCTTAACTGCCTCGAAGTCCACGTCGCCGACCAGTTTTCCCTCAAGCTGGTTGATGCCGACATCAATGACCACGGCTCCCTCTTTTACCATATCTTTCGTGATGAAATGCGGCTTTCCCACAGCAGATACAAGGATGTCCGCTCGTTTCAGTTCCTCTGCCAAATCCTTTGTTTTGCTGTGGCACATGGTGACCGTTGCATCCGCATTCAGCAGGAGCGCTGCCATGGGGCGGCCGACGTCGATGCTCCTGCCGGCAATCACCGCCCGGGCACCCGCAACGGGGATCTGGTACTCAGCGAGGAGGGTCATGATCCCGGTTGGCGTGCAGGACGAGAACCGGGGCTTCCCCAAAAAGAGGTGCCCCATGTTCTCAGGGTGATACCCGTCCACGTCCTTCTCGGGGCTGATAGCATTGATCACCCTTTCGGTGTCCACCTGGGAGGGGAGAGGAAGCTGGACGAGGATCCCGTCAACGGACCCATCGCGGTTCAGAGCCCTGACCTTGTCCACAACCGTCCGGGTTGTTGCGTCTGCAGGGAGTTCAACTCCGACAGACGCGATCCCGACTTTCTCGCAGGCATTGTGTTTCATCCGCACGTACATCTGCGAGGCGGGATCGTTGCCCACGATGACCGTGGCGAGCTTCGGGTGGAGCCCGGAGCCAGCAATCGCTTCCCTGAGGGTCTCAAGGCGTTTCTCCGACGTCTGTTTTCCGTCAAGGATCGTGGTCATGGGCAGATCTCCGCAGTTACTCAGGATAGAGGGTGAACTTCGACGACAGGGCTTCGACCTTGCCGCGCACGTCGCTCGTGTTCTTCTCGTTCTTGCAGTCCTTGATGACACTGGCGATCCAGGAACCGATGAGGCGCATCTCGGCCTCTTTCATGCCCCGTGAGGTGACGGCCGGGGTGCCGACGCGGAGCCCACTCGTGACGAACGGGCTCTTGGTCTCGTTCGGGATGGTGTTCTTGTTGACCGTGATGCCGGCTTTGCCGAGGGCGGTTTCGGCCTCAAGGCCGGTGATGCCCTGCTCGGTCAGGTCGAGGAGCATGAGGTGGTTGTCGGTGCCTCCCGAGACAAGCCGCAGGCCGTTTGCCATCAGGGTTTCGGCAAGGACCTTTGCGTTCTTTATGATCTGCTTGTTGTATTCCTTGAACGAAGGCTTGAGCGCCTCCTCGAAGCAGACCGCCTTTGCCGTGATTGTGTGCATCAGGGGGCCGCCCTGCATGCCGGGGAAGATCGCCTTGTCGATGGCAACGCCGAGGTCCGCGTTGCACATGATGGCGCCACCCCGGGGGCCGCGGAGAGTCTTGTGGGTGGTGGTGGTGGTATAGTTCACTACGCCGACCGAGGTCGGGTGGAGGCCGGTGGCGACAAGCCCGGCGATGTGGGCGATGTCTGCGAGACAGACAGCGCCAACGTCATCGGCAATCTCCTGGAATGCCTTGAAATCGATGGTCCGCGGGTAGGCTGAGGCACCGCAGACAATGATCTGGGGCTTCTCCTTCTTTGCCATCTCTGCTACCTGCCCATAATCGAGGGTTTCCGTTTTTGGGTCGACCCCGTATTGTGCCACCTGGTAGAACTTCCCGGTGAAGCTGACCGGGGAGCCGTGGGAAAGGTGGCCTCCCTGGTTGAGCTTCATGGAGAGGATCTTGTCACCCAGCTTGATGGCTGCAAAATAAACCGCCATGTTCGCCTGGGTTCCCGAGTGGGCCTGAACGTTCGCGTGCTCCGCCCCAAAGAGTTTCTTGAGCCGGTCGCGGGCAAGGTTCTCGGCCATATCGTGGAACTCGCATCCGCCATAGTACCGCTTGCCGGGGTAGCCCTCGGCATATTTGTTGGTCATGATGGACCCCATTGCCTCGAGCACTGCACGCGAGACAACGTTTTCGGACGCAATCAGCTCCAGACCGTTCACCTGGCGGAGCCTCTCCTTTTCGATGATATCGGCAATTGCCGGATCTGTTTTTGCCAGATAGGACATATAGAGAAAAGTTCGCTCGGATCAGGTAATACCATTTCGTTGTCACAAGCGATCCCTTGTCACCCGGATTGAGTTTTTTTAGAAAAACCCGCATGGTGGGGGATGCAACCGTCCTTCCGGCGCGGAGAGGATACCGGGAAGGGAGCATTGCCCGTTTTTTGTAAAGCCGGCCCCTCATCTTTCCTGATATCAGATAAGAACGGCAAATTTCATTTAAAATGCAGGTTTCAGCCACAATGCTTTTTACCTAATCAGGCGATCATTACTATTATTATAATAGGGAATGCGCCGAACGAGTACTATACGAGTATGGCGCATGAAGATGCAAAGATCAAGTACCTTGAGCACGAACTCGATCAACAGGAGAAACTGATTCAGATGATGGAAGGTTCAGCAAGCGAGGACCGCATTGCCGCCCTCGAAAAGAAGGTAAGAGAGATGGAGGCGCTTGTCAAGGGGCTGACCCAGGAGCTCCTCGACCTCAAGTCCGTTGCGATGAAGATGTCCAAGCAGACCGAGGAACGCCGCATGCAGGAACTCAAGCGCGGCCCGATCGTCCAGGGATCGCCGGGCGCAGCCCCGGCAGCATCCGCCCAGTCCCCCTCCGGCAGCACGGTCATCCGCCCCAAGAGCCGTGCCCCCGAGGAGCCTGCCGCTCCCGCAGAGCCCGTGATGGATATGATCATGCAGCCCGACGGCACCATGAAGCTTGAGCCCCGCCGCGGCGACAAGGACTATATCGTTGCCCGCGCCGGTTATGGGCAGGGAAAGAAGGGCTCACGGCCCAAGCAGGGCGAGCTCATCTATGCAACCGAGGATGAGAAAAAGAAGGATCCTGCAAAGAAGTAAGGAGCCGGATCTTTGCATATCACAGGTCTGGAGATCGACAATTTCAAGTCTTTTTCAAAAAAGACAAAAATTCCCTTTTTAGAGGGGTTCACCGTAATATCCGGGCCCAACGGCTCCGGCAAGAGTAATATCATCGATTCTATCCTTTTTGTCCTTGCGCTCTCGAGTTCGCGCAACCTCCGGGCCGAAAAACTGACCGACCTCATCAACCTGAACTCCGGGCGGAATACGGCCGAGGTTGCCCTCGAATTCTCCGACGGGACCAAGATCCGCCGGCGGATCAAGCGGACCGGTAACGGGTACTACAGCTATAACTATCTCAACGAGCGCCTCTGCAAGCAGAGCGACATCGTCGACCACCTCGCAAAGTCCGGTATCAAACCGCATGGCTACAATGTCGTGATGCAGGGCGACGTCACCCGCATCATGGAGATGAGCGATACCGAACGCCGGAAGATCATCGATGAGATTGCGGGGGTTGCCGAGTTCGACACCAAGAAACAACAGTCCTTAGCGGAACTCGATATCGTCCGGGAGCGGATCGAGCGCGAGGAGCTCCTCTTAATCGAACTATCAAAGCGTGCGAACGAGCTGAAGCGGGAGCGGACGCACGCCCTCGAGTACCAGAAGTGGCAGAACGAGCTGACGTTCTACCAGAACTGCCGCTCCGCTGCCCAGCTCCACGAGAGGGAGAAGGAGCTCAGGTCCCTGTTACAGTCGGCCGAGGACCACACGATCCAGCTTGGCCGGATCGCCTCCGACCGGGGGATCGAGGAGAACGAGCTCTCCTATCTCAAGGCGGACTTAACCGACATCGATGACCTGATCAATAAAAAGAGCGGGGCCGACTACCTGAAGCTGATCGCGGAACTCGAGGAGGCGAAAGGCGGGATCAAGCTCGCCGAGCAGACCATCGTCCGCCTCAAAAAAGAGAAGGAGACGAACCTCGAGGCCATCAACCGCGTGTACATGGACTCCAAGCGTGCCGAGACCCGGGTAGCCGAATGCACGGACCAGATCCGCACCCTGACAATCGACCGCACCAACATCGCGATGGAGGTCGCAACGTCAAAGGCCCAGCTGGAGAAGATCGAGACCGAGATCAAGCAGCACAGCGAGGATACCGAGGGCGCCCGGGACAAGCTCTTCAGCCTCTTAAAAGAGGTCGAGGAGAAGAAGGGCCAGCGGTCGGGCATCCTCCACCAGCAGGATATGTTCATCGAGAAGAGCCGGATGCGGACCTCCGAGCTCGAACGCCTTACCGGCCTCCTGCGGCAGCTGGACGAGGAGTACGCGGCAAAGCAGGCGCAGCTCACGGACAGTGAAAAGAGCATCAAAGACCTCCAGGAAGAGAAGAAGGCACTGGACCGGAACCTCTCGGAACTGGAGAGCACGCTCTTTGCCCAGCGCTCTTCCCTTGAACGGCTCCGCTCCGAGATCCGTGATGCGGAGCAGGATGCGATCCGGCTCGAGGCGGCCCGCGATGCGAGAGGCGAATCAGGCGGGCGGGCGATTGAGGCCGTACGGGCCATGGAGGGCGTGCACGGCACCATCTCCGACCTGGGAAAAGCCCCTGCTGAATACACGACAGCCCTGAATGTCGCGGCGGGCAACAAGCTCCAGTTCGTGGTCTGCGACACTGACCAGATCGCGGCAGACGCAATCCGGTACCTCAAGGACGAACGGCTGGGAAGGGTCACCCTTCTCCCGCTGAACAAGCTGAAGCCGCCCCAGCTCCCCCCGCTCAAGGAGCCCGGCGTCATCGACTATGCGGTGAACCTGCTGGACTACGACCCGAAATACGACCGGGCCTTCTCGGTTGTGCTGGGCGGGACGGTTGTCGTCGATACACTGGAACGGGCCCGGAAACTGATCGGGAAGTACCGCATGGTCACGCTCGAAGGCGAACTGATTGAACGGAGCGGGGCGATGACCGGCGGATCGATGAAGAAGCAGTCCGGGCCCCGAGGGTTCGGTGCTGCCGTGGACGACGAGATCCTGCGTATCCGCTCGCACCTTGGTGAACTGCAGGGAGAGGCTGCAACGCTTGAAGCCGGTGTGAAGCGCCTCACGGAAGAGGTGGACGCAAAACGCGGGGCACGAAACGAGATTGACCAGAAAGTGGCCCGCTTCGGGATGTTCACCGAGGAGTTCTCGCGACGGTTCGATGCGATCACGGTCGAGAAGCAGACCATCGAGGCAGCCGTTGCCCGCCAGCAGGAGGAGACAAAGAGCAGCGCCTCCGAGCTTGCAGCCCTTGAAGCCGAGCTGGACACGGCTACCGGAACGATCAACGACCTGAACGGGGAGATTGAGGCAATCAAGAAACGGCTTGACGACACCAACATTCCCGCCCTCACCGAGCAGATGGAGAAGAAACGCCGGGAGATCGAGGAGTTCGAGCGCCGGCTCCGGAACAAGGACGGCGATATCAACGATGCGCAACGGGAACGCCAGCACTTTGCGGCCCGGCTTGGCGAACTTGCAGACGAGCGGAAACGACTGGATGATGCCAACCAGCGGATCGATGCTGAGATCGCGGCTGCGAACGGGCAGATCGCTGTCCACAAAGCACAGATTGCCACTCTTGAGGAGAAACAGAAGGAGTTCTCGGGTGAACTGGACGAGCTGCGAACGAAGCGCGGCGAGGTCTCAAAGCACATCCAGGAATCGGAGCTGAAACTCATGAAACTCGATGCCGAGAAAGACCGGATCACCGCCCAGCAGGTGGCCATCGAGGAGCGGGCAAAGACCCTCGGCATCGAGATCGACATGCTGAAACAGCAGATCGGCGAGATGGACACGGAACTGACCCTCTCGGAGATCGAGGGGAAGATCGCCGAGGCTGACGGGGCGCTCCGGAAGATTGGGGCCGTGAACATGCTCGCCATCGAGGAGTATGACAAGGTCCAGCGCCAGGTAACCGAGCGGACCGAGAAGAAAGAGATCCTCTCGACCGAACGGGAGACCCTGATCCAGCGGATCGAACAGTTCGAGCAGATGAAGTACGAGGCCTTCACCACGGCGTTCAAAGCCATCGACACGAACTTCCGGGAGATCTTTGCCCGGCTCACGAGCGGGAGCGGCAACCTTGTGCTGGAGAACGAGGAGGACCCGTTTGCCGGTGGCATGACCTTTGCCGTCAAGCCCCGGGACAAGAAGGTCCATCTCCTGAACTCCCTCTCCGGCGGGGAGAAGTCGCTCACCACCCTCGCCTTCATCTTCTCGATCCAGCGCTTCATCCCCGCACCGTTCTATGCATTCGACGAAGTAGATATGTCCCTCGATGGGGCAAACGTTGAGCGGATCGCCTCCATGGTCGAGGAGCTCGCCCCGAACACCCAGTTCATCATCATCTCGCTCCGTAAACCGATGATCGAGGCCGCCGAGCGGATCATGGGAGTAACGCTCCGGCCCGACAAGAGCACGCTCGTCACCGGGGTAAAGGCCAATGGCTGAAGAAGAACGGGACGGGAAAAATGATGCACCGGTCCCCCCCCCTGAAGGAGAGGGACTGACCGGGCCTGCCGGGCAACAGCCGGCCCGGCAACAGCCGGACAATCAACCGGAGGAGCCTGCGGAGGGCCAGCCGACGCAGTTCCCGATCCCGTCTCCGGCCGCCATGGAGGACCCGGTAGAGATCCTCGTCGGCCTTGCCGAGCGCGGCGAGATCGACCCGTGGAATATCGACATCATCGAGGTGACGGACCGCTTCCTCTCAGAACTGGAACGGCGGCGGGAACTCAACCTCCAGATCTCCGGGCGGACCCTCTTCTTTGCCTCAACCCTTGTCCGGATGAAGTCCGAGCAGCTGGTGGTTGTCGATGAACCCGACGATTCCGCTGACGGGGAAGAAGACGACCTGTTTGGTGAATTCGGTGCGGGAGAGGGCGAGGACATCGACTACACCGGCCGGCTCGGCCCCATCGAGCGGCTGGAGCACGAGATCCAGCGCCGGCTTGACCGGAAGAGCATGAGGAAGAGCCCGACCACCCTTTTCGAGCTCATCACCGAGCTGAAGAACATCGAGAAGGAGGAACGCCGGCGCCGGAGGATGACGGAAGGGGGACGGGACGACTACACAGACTCCCTGATCGATGCGGATGACGTGGTCAGCATAGCCCACGAAGAGGGGTTCCAGGAATCGTCCATGACCCGGCTCGCCGAATACCTCGAAGGGCTGGAGATTGACGAGGAGATGACCTTACGCGAGCTCTGCGAGCGGATGGAGTGGGGCATCCCCGAGGTTTACATCCCCCTCCTCTTCCTTGCCCTCGATGGCCGCTGCTCGCTCCGGCAGGAGGAGTTCTTCGGCGACATCTGGGTGCAGATCTGCCGGGTTGATGACAATGCCCCTCCTGCAGAATCCTCATCGGAATAATCAGGTCATTTCGAAACGTTCCGGTACGCGTTCTCCGGCACATGGATCTCGAACCGTGCGCCCTTCCCCTCAACGCCGGTTTCGCGGATGGTCATGCCGGTGATTCCGAGGATCTCCCGCGCAAGGAAGAGCCCGAGCCCGGTGTTCTTGCCGTATCCCCGCTCGAAGATCTTCTCCTTTTCGGCTGCCGGAATACCGATCCCGTTGTCCTCGAAGGTGATCGCAAGCCCGCTGTCATCCGGGTGGGAAGCGAGCCGTATCTCCGTGACCTGCCCGCCGTGACGGAGCGAGTTGTCGACAAGGTTATGGAATACTTTCTCCAGCATCAGGTCGGAATAGATCTCCAGATCCTTCAGCTCACTGTTCAGCCTGACGGACTTCGGGACCGATGCCGATGCGAGGAACTTTTCTGCATTCTGCCATTCCGGTTCTTTTGTCCCGAGGTTCTGGTACACGCGGGTGAACTCCACCTGCTGGCGGATGACCGTGATAAGGGGAGCGATCTTCTCGATGAGCGCCGGGTAATCCGGAGTAGCACCCTGTCGCTGGGCAAGCGCAATGTGGCCCTGGATGATTGCGATCTTGTTGAGGACATCGTGCCTTGTTATGCCCGAGAGGAGGCTGAGCTGCTTGTTGGTGCGCAGCAGCGTCTCCTCCATCTGTTTCCTCGCCGTGATGTCGCGGATGGAGACAAGAACTGCGGGAATCGTGCGGTAGAGGATCTTCCTGCCGATGCCCTCGATCCAGATCCGTTTTCCGGTTGTCGTGACTGCCGGGTATTGCACCGGGTACCGGTCAATACCCTCGTCAACGTTCCGGAAATCCCGCACAACAAAATCCCGTGCTTCCGGGGCAATGAAATCCAGCACGTTCCTTCCCCCTTCATAGTTATCATAGCCGAGGTCCTTGTCAGAGGCAACCATTGCTGCCATTGCCTGGTTTGCAAAGAGGATCCTTCCTGTCATATCGATGATGAGGATCCCATCCAGCGAGTTCTCGACAAGGGTCCGGAACTTCTCCTCGCTTTCGCGGAGGGTCTGCTCTATACGGCTGCGTTCGATCTCGGCAGCGGCTTTCACCGCCATGATATCGAGGATTTCCCGGTACCCCGCCGTGGATTTTTGCGCAGTCCGGAAGAATGCGCTCAGGACCCCTACCACATTCCCGGCAGAATCCCGCAGGGGCGTGCCAATATAGGCTTTGAACCCATGGTCCGCAACAGCCTCTGCTGCCGGGAAGAGCTGTCCAAGGTTGTCCCCGTAGAACAGGAAGCCCTGTTCCGTCACCGCGTTACAGGGTGTCCCCGGCAGGGAGCAGGAGAATGCAGTGACACGGTTCCCGTCAAGGATCATGGAGCGGGCTACGAGCTGTTTCCGGTCCGGTAAAACTTCGCTCAAGAGAACACAATCGGCACCCAGCCAGGAGGCCACGTTTTCGGTGATCGTGTGGAGGGAATCTACCCCGGTAGTGCCGACCATGCTCTTCACAAGCGTGTTGAGTGCTGCTTCTGCCTCCTTCTGCTCGTTGATGTTCTCAATGTTCGAGAGGATGTGGGGAACGCCGTTCATCAGGATGACCGTTGAGTTGAAGCGGCAGGTCTGGAGCTGGCCGTCTTTTGTCAGGCACCGGATCTCCATGCCCTGGACACTGCCCCCTTTCTTTAGAGCAGAGGAAAACCGCTCGTAGTCCCCGCTGTCGGCAAAGATGCGGATTTCAGCCGAGGTCTTACCGATCACCTCTTCCCGGCTGAACCCGGTGTTTTTCACGAACTCGTCATTCACGTCCACGAAGCGCCCGTCCCTTGCAGAGACCAGCGTCAGCGCAACCGGGCTGCTCTGGAAGAGCGTGGAAAGGCGGCTCTCGGACTCCCGCAGGACATTCTCTGCTTTCCGCCGTTCGGTGACGTCACGCATGGAGACGAGCATGGCAGTGCCCCCGTCAAAGGAGATCTTCTTGCCAATGCACTCAACCCAGATCTCCCGCTTCTTTGCCGTGATGAGCTTGTAATGGACCAGGTAGGCATCGATCCCCAGGGCGACCTGTGCCAGATCCTTGAGTACCGCGGGCTTCGACTCCATAGCAACGAGGTCCATGACATTGATAGACCCGACCACGGATTGTATATCGTTAATATCGACAATCCGGGCTGCTGCCGGGTTGGCAAAGAGCAGTTTTCCCGTGAAGCTGACAATGAAGATCCCTTCAAGAGCGTTGTCGACCAGCGCCCGGAACTTCTCCTCGCTCTCACGGAGCGCCAGTTCCATCTCCTTTCTTTCGGAGATATCCCGAAGGATGCCGGAGATTCCGGTAATCCGGCCCGAGGCATCGCGGACTGCGGCGCCATTGTCCTCGAGCCAGCGGAAATTGCCGGCCCGATCACGCATCTTCAGCTGGGTTACCGTGGACTGCCCGGTGGTGAGCGTTGTCTCCAAATCGGCCAGCGCCCGCGAGGCATCATCAGGCTCCAAAAACTCGGTGAACGAATGGGAGAGAACCTCTTCCAGCGTGTACCCGTACCGGGCGATCTGCGGGCCGACATGGGTGATGATGCCCTCCCGGTCCATCATGTAGATCACGTCGGTCGTAGTCTCGGTCATGAGCCGGTATTTCTCTTCGCTCTCGCGCAGTGCCTGCTCCCGTTTGTGGAGCTCCTCGTAGTTCGACCTGAGTTCCTCCTCGGTTGCGGTCAGTTCTTCATAGGCCGCGTGGAGATCCTCGTTCTTGCGCAGGAGTTCTTCTTCAACCCGTTTGAGCTGGGTTACCTCGGCTGTCACGGTAAGGGCTGCTGATCTCCCGCCGATCGTGATAGGGATGGTGGAGAAGAGGACATGGACCTTATGCCCGTCTTTTACCTTCAGCGCAAGCGGCACATTCTCGATCTTTCCGGCAAGGACCGCCCGGGAGACCAGCTTGGCTGCCCCGGGAATGGTAAGAAGACCCAGCTCGACCGGGTTCTTCCCGAGGATCTCGTCTTCCGAATACCCGCTGGCCTTCACAAAGGAGGAATTGACCGCGATGAACTTCTGGTCCGGCATACTGTTGATCGCTATCGGGTAGGGGCTGGACTCAAAGATGGTCCGGAACTTCTCCTCGTTCTCCTTTATGACAGACTCGGATCGCATCCGGTCGCTGATATCCCGGAGCGAGATGAGGATGGCCTGTTTCCCCTCAAACGTAATGGCTTTCCCGATGCTCTCGACCCACCGCACCCGGTGCAGCGCGGTGATGATCTTGTATTGCGCAAGGAACCCGTCGATACCCTGCGCAACCTTCGAGAAGTCCTGGATCACTGTCCCCTTCGATTCCGGTGCAATAAATGCCATGACGTTCTGTCGGCCCATCACCTTCTGGTAGTCCTCCTCTTCGATGAGTTTACCGGCAGCCTGGTTGGCAAAGAGGATTAATCCGCCCGGGTCCAGGATCAGGATCCCGTCTAGTGAGTGTTCCACGAGGGTCCGGAACTTCTCCTCGCTCTCTTTTAGGGCCTGTTCGGTCTCCCTGCGGTCGGTGACGTCCTTGAAGATCCCGCGGGTGTACTGGGGTTTTCCTTCGGCGATTTTACAGCTGGCAAATCCCTCGGCATAGACCTTCCTGCCGTCCTTTGCCCGGAAGGTGACGTCGATGATGCCCACGTCCTCGCCGGCAATTACCCGCGGGAAGAACGTCATGCAGTGTTCACGACTTTCCTCGTGGATGATATCGAAGAGCGAGAGGGTGGGCAGGTCATCCTGCCCGTAGCCAAGGGTGTCCTGCCATTTTTTATTGGTGAAGAGGAACCGTCCCTGCGGATCCACGCTCTGGATCATGTCGCTTGCATTCTGGAGATCATGGAAACGCTGCTCCTGCTCGGCAAGGGTCAGTCTCGCCTGCCGCATCTCGATGGCACGCCTTACGACATGCCGGAGCTCGGCATAGACGGCCTCGGCATCGCTTCCTTTCTGGAGGTAGAAGTCAGCCCCGTTGTTCAGGGCTTCGATGACAACCTCCTCCCTGCCCCGCCCGGTGAAGATGATGAACGGGAGATCGCCGTATTCTGACCGGACCTTCTTGAGAAATGCAATGCCATCCATCTCCGGCATTTCGTAATCGGAGACAATCGCATCGGGACGGCGCTCCCTGAGGATGGCCTGGGCTGCGAGGGCAGAATCGCTCGTCCCGACCGTGAATTCCCGGGTGATTTCGAGGAACGATTTGCCGAGTTCAAGGAGGTCCGCGTCGTCGTCGACATACAGGATGGAATAAGGCGGGGGCACACACACCTCTTTCTCTTGCTGCTGGATTCTGTATCTTCACCTGCTTTTAGTTATATCTTTGGTTGTTCCCGGTTACCATTTTACCTGATTATATGCACTTGAAACGGAAAAAGGAGCCATTTTAAGTGTTTACGGCATCGTTCCCGGTTTCTCTGGCTCCCGGCTCTCTGGTGCTGTATAGTATCCACAACATGAGGGATACCGGCCGGATCATTCCAGTTCCGGCACGCTTTCCACCCATTTTTCAACCCGTTTTCGGATCGCATCGTCAGAATAGGACGAGAGCGTCATCCGGTCCCGGGCGATGTTCAGGTAGTAGAGTTCACCCGTGGGATCGTGGCATTTCAGCATCACGGAAAAGAGGTCCGAATCAGGCAGGCGCTTCACCTTTCCCCGGTGCGCCTCCCGGTTCGCCATGTTTGCGATAACAGACGCGATCCCCGTCTCGTAGCCTTCCACGGAATCGTACATCTCGATGGTTGTCCCCACCCGCTTCCCCTTTTCGTTCCGGTACTCGAACTTTGCCGTGTACATCTCCCTGACTTTCTGGATGGGGGGATGCGCCCGCAGGTGGGAATGATAGGATGTGCAGCCGAGCGGGTTCGTGTACACAAGGGAGCGGACGATGGCCGAAAAAGCAGCGATATCCGCGAGGGGGGTCTTCAGGGTGCGGAAGGATTTTTTGGTATTGGGTCGCGGTGGGAAATCCGGCATATACTTAGGGAGAATGGCAGGGTCCGATAAAGCCTTGGTGGTGGGACATGGGGGGTCGGGCAGGGTTTTTTCGTTCGTTTTGCGATCGCGATTGCAGGAAAAATTCCGGCCGGTTCACAATTTTCCGATTACGGCATCGTACTCTTTTCCTGTCCAATCTCGGAGATCCTTCCGATATTTTACAAAAAAAGCTCTAATGAGCCCTGGAGTGATTCCGCAACCAGCCTGTACGGATCGTGTTTGCGGATGCATTTGTTGCATGCGATGAGTGACCCTGTTCCGCGAACGTAAAGTCTGCCCCTGCCCGACCCCCCTTTTGAGGGGATGTAAAAAGACCTTTATTTCCTGTAGAAATTGAGAAGTGAAAAAGTAAATATTTTCTTCCATGAGAAACCAAGGGGGGTCGGGCAGGGTAGAAAGGTTAGTTTCTCCACTGCGATGATCATGAGCGGTCCGCTCATGCCTGCTATGATGGAGGAAGAGGCTCGGGCTGAGTGATCTTTGGGACACCTGCCCCATAATTCCGGATATAAACAGGAAGGAATATCATAAAAAAAGAATAAAAATACCCGGGCTGACACTGCTATGGCGTTAAGAAAAGTCCGGACTTCCCCTGGTATGCATGCAAAGGACCTGACGGTCACGTGCGGAAAGATACCGGACGGAGCGTGATTTGTGGCCCTCCAGATCCTATCCTCATCAGCCCTGATCATCCTCCTGTACTGTATATCAGGGACCATCACCCTCTATTTCACGATACTGGGGTGGCGGAACCGGAACGTACGCCTGTCGCTCCCGTTCACGCTGGTGATGGCCTGCCTCACGATCTGGTTCTTTGCCTATATCCTCGAAATAACCAGCCCGGACCTCCAGACTGCCCTTTTATTCACGAGTATCGAGGTCCCCTGTATCCATTGTATTCCGGTCGGTTTTCTCTTCATAGTCCTGTACTATACCGGCCGCGACCGGTACCTTACGATCCGGACCGTGCCGCTCTTCTTTATCGTCCCCGTCCTGCTCTGCCTGTCGGTGATAACGAATCCCCTCCATTCCCTGTACTATACGGGTTTTTCCCTGGCACCCTACGACGGGCTGAATCTCTGGATCTACCATCACGGCCCGCTCTTCTGGATCGCCGTTGTGTACAGCTACGGGCTTTCGTTCCTCGCCGTCCTCCTGATCCTGTCGCATATGTCCGAGACGGGGCGCTGCCACCACCGGCCTCTCATCTACCTCCTGTTTGCATCGCTCGCCCCGTTCCTTGCAAACCTGATGTATGTACTTCAGGTCCCGCCGAGCCCGTATCTCGACTTAACGCCGCTCGCGTTCATGGTCACGACCATCCTCCTCATTGCCGGGCTCTTCCGGTATCTCTTCACACGGGTGCCTGTTGCCTATGCCCGGATCATTTCCACGATGCGGGATGCTATCATCATCACGTCCGGCCCTGTCCGGGTCATTGACCTCAACCCCGCTGCCGAAAAGATCCTCGGAATTCCCCTGCGGGAGGCGATTGGCCGGGACATCGGGACGCTTCTTTCCGGTCTGCCGGAACCTCTTACCGGTCCGGTACTGCCCGAAGGAGGGGTACGGGCGGAATACCAGATTGCGGGGGAGAGGCCGCTCCGGTATTTTGATATCATGGCATTGCCCCTTGCCGAGGAAGGGGCGGCGTCCGGAGGGAGTCTCTTTGTCCTTCGTGATATCACGGAGCGGAAAGAAGCCGAACTGGCGCTTGCGGACGCAAACCGGAAGATCCGTCTCCTCACCAGCATCACGCGGCATGATATCCGGAACCAGCTCACCGGTCTCTCCGGCTACCTGGAACTGAGCAGGGATTCCGTGGACAACCCGGTTGACATGACACGCTATGTGTCACGGATGCAGCTGGTTGCAAAGGCGATCGAGAACCAGATCGCGTTCACCCGGGACTACGAGAACCTGGGGGGAGGCCCCCCGGTCTGGCAGGATGTGCCATCGTGTGTCCGGAAGGCCATGGAGGGACTCCCGTTCGGCAATGTCACGGTACGCACGGACCCGATGCATATCGAGATCCTTGCCGACCCCCTGCTCGGGAAAGTCTTCTACAATTTATTCGATAATGCGCTCCGCTACGGGGGGAAAGGGATGACCGAGATCCATGTCTCTTCCTCCACGCAGAATGGTTCACGGGTCCTGGTGGTCAGTGACAATGGTGAGGGGATCTCCCCTGATGACAAACAGCGGGTATTTACGAAGGGGTACGGGAGGAACACCGGCCTTGGCCTGTTTCTTACTAAGGAGATACTCTCCCTGACCGGGATAACCATTGAGGAGATCGGTGAACCCGGGAGAGGTGCCCGGTTCGAGATCCGGGTCCCTGCCGACAAGTTCCGGTTTACTGGCCCGTAGTCAGTTCCTCAGTCGGGTACCTTACCGGGAGGCAGATCCCGGGACATGCTCTTCTCCTGGGGGCCCCGCTGCCGATCTAGGGATTTCCCTTGTGGAACTCATGAGAATGTAAAAGTTACCATAAAAAACAGAATGTTTATATGACAAAATGTAATACATACTTTACATGGATTGCGTGATCCTTTCCAGACATGCATCCCGGAAGATACACCCTGAACCAGGGAGAGTGAAACGATGAAGATTCCAAGAAGCTATTACAGCATTCTGGCGCTGTTTTGCATTGCCGTGATCTGTACTGGTATTGTAAGTGCAGTGGACCAGACGCAGACTTCCCGCACCAGCCCCGCCTTCAAAGGCATGGGAGACCGGGGATTTGACATGACGAACACGACATTCCAGCAGGAGATGCTTACGCGGTTCCAGGAGCAGGGTGTTGACGTGACCGGTCTCCAGGCAGCGTTCCAGTCCGGAAACATGGAAGATGTGAGGGAATGGATGAAGGAGCACCGCCAGGCTCCGGCAGGAAATCCCCCTGCGGATAAAGGAAGACAGGGATTCGATATGACGAACACAACCTTCCAGCAGGAGATGCTTACGCGGTTCCAGGAGCAGGGGATTGACGTGACCGGTCTCCAGGCAGCGTTCCAGTCCGGAAATATGGAAGATGTGAGGGAATGGATGAAGGAGCACCGCCAGGCTCCGGCAGGAAATCCCCCTGTGGATAAAGGAAGACAGGGATTCGATATGACGAACACAACCTTCCAGCAGGAGATGCTTACGCGGTTCCAGGAGCAGGGCGTTGACGTGACCGGTCTCCAGGCAGCGTTCCAGTCCGGAAACATGGAAGATGTGAGGGAATGGATGAAGGAGCATTGCCCGGCAGCTGGTATGAAAAGCCCTCATAATGCACGCCAGGCTTCCGCATCCGGGACTCAGTAAGTCTATCGCCAACCTGCCGTAGTCGCGATGTAACCCCCATTCCCGCCTCTTTTTCTTACTCTTCTCTTTTATTGCCAATTCCGGGAGCGTTCCGGCTCTGGCCATGGTATCCAAACAGATAAACGGACGGAACGGGAACGGAGTGTAAAGCACTCGTGGGGATTTCGTGGTATATGGCACATTACGTCCTTGTCCATGGCGGCAACATTCCTTCGGAGACGTGGAACCGGCTGACCGAACGGAACACGTATCCTCCCGGGACCCTCCTGGGAGCAAAGGTCTGGGATGGGACAAAGGCTTTCCTTGAATCGCACGGCCACAGAGTATTTGCCCCATCCCTGCCGGACGAACATACCCACAGCCTGACAGATCATATAGATAGTGTGTGTTCCCTGATCCGCACAGGAGATCTACGCACGGTCATCCTTGCGGGCCACAGTTATGGGGGGATGGTCATAACCGGAGTGGCGGCACGGATGCCGAAACGTATCCGGCGACTGGTCTATATCGATGCCGCGTTACCGGACCCGGGAGAGTCGCTCTTCGACCAGTTTTACCGGGGGGGTGTTGATCCGTTCTCGTTTACCGGTCTTGATGCTGCCGCGGCGTACGTGGAGAAGATCACGTTTGATCCCCGTTCCCTGCAGGGTATCGAAAAGACGTACGTGCTCTGTGCAAAGAGCGAGTTTGGGTCGGTTACCCGGGTGGCAAAGCAGAAGGCAGCAGCTCAGGGAGGGTGGCGATATCTCGAACTTCCGACATCCCATGTGCCGATGGCGACAATGCCGCAACGGTTTTACCGGGTGATGGAAATGCTCGCCAACTCATAAGGCACGTTGTCCTGATGCGCGGCCGACCCCTTTTTTTCCGGATAGTGTTTTGAAAATTTATGCGCGGTCATCGTATCGGAACCCATTATGTATTGATTGAAACGTCCCGGAAGTGCCAGTTCCGGGGATTATAGGGGATGCGCGATCCGCGGCAGGTCTCGGGCTGGATCCGGCAGGTCCAACCATGTTACGACGTGAACCGCAGTTTGTGTAATCCGCGCTCTGAAAAAATAACCCAGCGTTCCCGCAGTTTCCGCATGTGGTTGCCTGGTTCGCGCGGGAAAAGCTGGACAGGATCAATACAGCCAGTTTTCGGAAGTAATCCGGTTTTGGAAACCATTTTCCGATTATCAGGGCGCGGAATAATTGTTCATCAATAGATCCGGCTAAGAAATACGCCGGTAAACTCGGGATCATCTTTAAATGTCAGACTGGTGAATATGTAGATCCACAAAATCTGATGACGAACCGACAAAACCCCCCTTCGGGAATGGGTGTCGGTTCCGAGGTAAAACAATGGGGGCAACAAGGTATAAATACCCAAAAGCCCTACATTGTAAGCCCGTGAATGCGTCAAACAACACGACGAAGATTCACAGTTCAGTCCCCTGGTGAAGAACCAAATCAGCAGGCTTCGTGCCCGCCTTGGTTCCGAGGGAAAAAGGCTCCTGTAACAAGGTATAAATATCCTTGAAACATACATTATGAGCCCGTGTTCAATCAAGCAACACGACGAATAACAAGGCAAACTT
>Ga0302253_1000155_pt1 | contig 69314 bp, 63 predicted proteins | sample AAG_RA_Trp_MG_FD_193537 | JGI IMG/M metagenome (GOLD analysis project Ga0302253, IMG submission 193537) | Enriched activated sludge microbial communities from anaerobic digester in WTTP, New Holstein, Wisconsin, United States - AAG_RA_Trp | ecosystem: Engineered > Bioreactor > Anaerobic >...
TGCTGGATCAGAAGCTCTGGAAGCGCGCATTCCCGACCCCTCTCAAAACCTCTGCGGAGTATCTGCCTCGCTATGCGCTTGCGTGAGTTTTCTCCTACCTGCCTTCTGCAAGGTTCGTGACACTATGCAATACTTGACGGCTGCGCATTAAGGTGTACAATAATTCTGCATCATCTATTTCAAAGGAGGTTCTATGAAAAAGCTCGTAGCAGTCGTGCTCGTGCTCGCCTTCCTCGTGGTCGGTGCGGATGTATTCGCGCAGGCCAAGGCCAAGTTCCACATCGGCGTGGTAACCGGTACGGTCTCCCAGTCTGAGGACGACCTGCGCGGTGCCGAGCAGCTGATCAAGGAATACGGCAGCGTCAAAGATGGCGGCATGATCCAGCACATTACGTATCCTGATGATTTTATGTCCCAGCAGGAAACGTTCATTTCTTCAGTCGTGGCACTGGCTGACGATCCGCTCATGAAAGCGATTGTCATCAACCAGTCCATCCCCGGCACCGCTGAGGCGTTCAAGCGCGTGCGCGCTAAGAGACCTGACATTCTCCTTCTCTCCGGCGAGCCGCATGAAGACCCGCTCGTTATCCAGGGCGCTGCTGATCTTGCACTCTCTGCCGACTTTGTATCTCGTGGCTACACCATTATCTGGGCAGCCAAGCAGCTCGGTGCCAAGAACTTTGTACATATTTCCTTCCCTCGCCACATGAGCTATGAATCGCTCGGCCGCCGCCGCGCGATCATGGAACAGGCGTGCAAGGATCTCGGCCTGAACTTCTACTTCGAGACCGCTCCGGACCCGACGTCTGACGTTGGTGTCGCTGGCGCCCAGCAGTTTATCCTCGAGAAAGTCCCGCAGTGGATCCAGAAATATGGCAAGAACACCGCGTTCTTCTGCACCAACGATGCGCATACCGAGCCGCTTCTCAAGCAGTTGTTTGCGTATGGCGGCATCTTTGTCGAAGCTGACCTTCCGTCCCCGCTCATGGGCTATCCTGGCGCACTGGGCCTCGATCTCTCCAAGGAAGCAGGCGATTTCCCCGCAATCCTCAAGAAGGTTGAAGCAGCAGTTATCGCAAAGGGCGGCGCTGGCCGCTTTGGCACCTGGGCATTTTCCTATGGCTATACCCTTACCGCTGGTCTTGGTGAATTTGCCAAGAGAGTCATTGAAGGTAAGGCCAAAAAAGACAGCATGAAAGACGTGTTCGATTCGCTCGGCAAATATACGCCGGGAGCCAAGTGGAACGGCGCCTACTATGTCGATATGGGAACTGGTGTACGCGCAAAGAACCAGATCCTTATCTACATGGATACCTATGTGTTCGGAAAGGGATTCTTGCCGACCACGCAGCAGAAGGTGCCCGAGAAGTACTACACCATCAAGATGCACAACTGATGATTGCTGGCCGCGCCTGATCGCGCGGCTTTCGATGAGCAGAACAAAACTGGCTGAACCAGCTGGCAACATTCCGGCCCGTATTCAGGCGTTGTCGGGATACGGGCCATTTTTTCGCAAATCCGTCAATAATATGGAACACTTATGGCGAACGGAAGCCCTCTTCTTTCCATTCAGCACGTTTCCAAGGATTTCTACGGAAACGTCGTTTTGCATGATGTGAGCTTTGATCTTCGCGAAGGCGAGATTTTGGGCCTTGTCGGAGAGAATGGAGCGGGCAAAACCACACTCATGCGTATTTTATTCGGCATGCCGGTCATAGCCGAAACTGGTGGTTTCCAGGGCAGCGTGATAATCGGGGGCTCAGAAGTTCATTTTTCCAGTCCCTTCGATGCCTTGGATGCCGGCCTTGGCATGGTGCACCAGGAATTCAGTCTTATCCCTGGCTTTACGACAACCGAAAATATCGTCCTCAACCGCGAATCGATGCGCCCCAGCATCCTCAACGATGTGTTCGGCGATCGAATGAGCATTCTTTTGCGCGACAAAATGCGCGAGCGTGCGGAAAAGGCCATCGGCAAACTGGGCGTCGAGCTCGACCCGGACATGCTGGTATCGGAAATGCCGGTTGGCCACAAGCAATTCACTGAAATCGCCCGCGAGATAGACAGGGAGCAGACGCGCATTCTTATACTCGACGAACCTACGGCAGTGCTCACCGAATCAGAGGCAGAGGTGCTCTTGCAGACCCTGAAGCGCCTCGCATCGGAAGGCATCGCGATTATTTTCATATCCCACAGGCTTCAGGAAGTGCTGGCTATTGCAAATCGCATTGTGGTGCTGCGCGATGGCCATGTGGTCAAGGATACGCCGAACGAACATGTCAGCATGCGCGATATTGCATCGTGGATGGTTGGCCGTTCGCTGGGCGAAACTGGCGCGCGTTCGGAAGGCAGGAAATTTTCGGATATTGCGCTCAAGGTTCACCACTTGTGGGTCGATATGCCGGGCGAAACGGTTCGCGATGTTTCGTTCGATGTCCATAAAGGCGAAATTTTCGGCATTGGTGGGCTCGCGGGACAGGGCAAGCTCGGTATCCCCAATGGCATTATGGGCCTCTTTCCTGCAGGCGGCGAGGTAATTCTTGAGGGAAATACAGTGCCGCTTAACGCGCCGGCAAAGGCGCTCGCGATGGGCATGGGCTTTGTTTCGGAAGACAGGCGTGGAGTAGGACTGCTTCTCGACGAGAGCCTTGAATGGAATATCGCTTTTACGGCGATGCAGGTGCACAGGCAGTACCTTAAAAAAGTGCTGGGCGGCCTCTTTTCACAGCGCGACGAGCGTGCGATGGAGGATCTCTGCAAGGAATACGTCAGCCTTCTGGATATCAAATGCACAAGCACAAAACAAAAAGCCAAGGAGCTTTCGGGAGGCAACCAGCAAAAAATCTGCCTCGCAAAAGCATTTGCGATAAAGCCGAGCCTTCTTTTCGTCTCGGAGCCGACGCGGGGTATCGATGTCGGCGCTAAAAAACTCGTCCTTGACACGCTGCATCACTACAACCGCGACTTCGGCACGACCATCGTGATGGTTTCGAGTGAGCTCGAGGAGCTGCGCTCGATCTGCGACCGCATTGCGATCGTCGATGAGGGCAGGATCGCGGGTATTCTGCCGCCGACGGCGGATATTTCAGAATTCGGCCTGCTCATGTCAGGCGCAGCCATGGAGGCCGTCAATGCGTAATCTCAAGACATTCATCGAGGATTTCGGCTGGCCGCGCATCATCATTTTCTTCTTTTTGATATTCCTTTTCATTATGGCGCCATTTGTCCGCGTGCGACTGGATGCGTCGATTTCCGACGTGCTGAACCGCTTCGGGCAGAATGCGATTATGGTGCTGGCGATGGTGCCGATGATCCAGTCGGGCTGCGGGCTGAACTTCGGGCTCGCGCTCGGGATTGTGTCGGGGCTTTTGGGGGCGACGCTCTCTTTGCAGTTCCAGTTGCATGGCATTTTGGGATTTTTGGGAGCTATTGCGCTCGCCGCGCCCTTCGCGCTTGTGCTTGGATGGTTCTACGCCAAGCTTCTGAACAAGGTAAAGGGCGAGGAGATGACGATCGCCATGTATGTCGGGTTCTCCTTCATCATGTTCATGTGCATCATGTGGCTGATACTGCCCTACAATAATCCGACAATGGTGTGGGGATATGCCGGCAAGGGCTTGCGCACCACGATCACGGTGGAAGGGTATTGGCTCAAGATACTGAACAATTTCCTCGCGATACGGATAGGCCAATTCTTTGTCTTTCCGACGGGGCTTCTGCTGTTTGTCGGGCTGTTTGCCTTTTTGATGTGGCTATTCCTGCGTAGCAAGACGGGCACTGCGATGACGGCGGTCGGTTCCAATCCGGATTTTGCGCGTGCTTCGGGTGTCGATGTCGATAAAATGCGGACGATTTCCATTATCATATCGACCTTCCTTGGGGCGGTTGGCATTATCGTCTACGAGCAGAGTTTCGGGTTCATTCAGCTGTACACGGCGCCAAGCCCGATGGTCTTCCCCGCGGTCGCAGCGATTCTGATAGGCGGGGCGAGCATCAACAAGGCGAGCATGGTGAACGTGCTGGTTGGAACAATTCTGTTCCAGGGGCTCTTGACTATGACGCCCTCGGTGATCAATTCACTCTTGCAGACCGACATGTCGGAAGTCATACGGATTATCGTCTCAAACGGTATGATTCTCTACGCGCTCACGCGCAAGATAAAGGTGTCAAAATGAGCGCACAGAAAAAATTCGTCAAATTCTTTTCGCAGTATGCGGTCGTTATCATTTTTGTGGTGATCACGGTGGCGGCGATTCCGCCGTCAGGGCTTTCGATCAAATACATCCTTCAGGAGATTATCACAAGGCTGGGGCGGAATTCGTTCCTTGTGCTCGCGCTGCTGTTGCCGATTTACGCAGGCATGGGCTTGAACTTCGGCATGACGCTTGGGGCGATGGCAGGGCAGGTTGGCCTTATATTTGCGGTGAATTTCGGTATTTCGAACTGGCATGGGCTTCTGTTTGCCCTGCTGGTTGGGCTGCCTATCTCGGTGTTCTTGGGGTGGATATGCGGGCTTGTCATGAATAGGGCCAAGGGCCGCGAGATGGTGACAGGCTACATCCTCGCGTTCTTTATCAATGGTATTTACCAATTCTTTGTCATGTACATGCTGGGTTCGGTCATTCCGATGGGCAACCGGGCGATCGTGTTGTCGCGCGGGTACGGAATACGCAACACCCTCAACCTCGAATCGGTGCGGCAGTCGCTTGACAATATTCTTGTTCTGCGAGTGGGCGGCTACGCGGTTCCGGTTGTGACCTTCATCATCATTGCGCTGCTGTGCATTTTCATCGTGTGGTTCAAGAAAACGAAGCTCGGGCAGGATATGCGTGCAGTCGGGCAGGATATGGTGGTGGCGGAAGCTGCTGGTATTCCTGTCGAAAAGACCCGCATTATTGCGATTATCATTTCTACCGTGCTGGCGTGTGCAGGGCAGATAATATTCCTTCAGAATATGGGCAACCTGGCAACCTACAACGCGCATGACCAGACTGGATTCTTTGCGGTTGCAGCGATTCTGGTCGGAGGCGCGTCAGTTACGCATGCGAGCATCGCGAACGTGTTTATTGGCGTCACGCTCTTGCATTCGATGTTTGTCGTGTCGCCGCTTGCGGGGCAAAAGCTGTTCGGTTCGGCGATGATCGGCGAGTATTTCCGCCAGTTTATCGGGTATGGCGTCATTGCGCTCTCGCTTGTGCTCTATGCATGGAGGACGAGAAAAGCGGCAGCGGATGCCCGCCTTGGCTTGCGCGGAGGAACGAACGGCTCAACAAAAGTCAGCGCGGTCAAAAATAGTGCGAATGGCGCGGCAGGGAACGGAGGGCAGGCATGAATGGTACCACAAAAACCCGTCGCCTCGCGATTCGCGGCGGTCTGCTCGTTATCTATGTATTGCTCATGGTGCTCATGATCATGACAGGAAGGCGGCATACGATCCTCATCGACAACAAGGATGCCGCTGACGGTTCCTACAGCGCGATCAATGGCATGGAAGTGGCAATAGACCGCCAGAAATCATCGGAATATTATCCGGGTGACCGCGACAAAGCCATGGTTCAGGGGCAAACGCACAAAATCAAAGTGACCATTTTCGATGACAACAAAACCATCGAAAAAGAGTTCAAAGTGCCCTTGTGGAGCGATGTGATGATCATTTCGGTGCCTAAACTGGTAGCTGGCATCGAGCCCTGGATTGAGCCCTTCACCATGGCCGAGCAGATCCAGGAAGCCCAGGAATCTGGCCCGCCAGCCGGTGAGACGAGCTTCCAGAGCATCGGGCCTGCGCAGCCGATGGAAGTGGAGCAGGTGCCGCCAACGCCGTAATGAGCATGAAATAGTGCTGCAAATTCGGGGGCCTGAGCTGCCCCCTGCGCTCTATTTCGAGGGAAATAGTCATGCATGCACTCGTGCTTGTCCGCCATGGCGAAAGCGAATGGAACAAAGAGAACCGGTTTACTGGCTGGACCGATGTAGATCTGACCGACAAAGGAGTCAGCGAAGCAAAGGAGAGCGGCAAGGCATTGAAAAATGCGGGTTTTCAATTCGATATCGCCTACACTTCGGTGCTGAAACGCTCCATCCGCACGCTCAATTTCATCCTGGATGAGCTGGACATGCAGTGGATCCCGGTGCGCAAAGAATGGCGCCTCAACGAGCGGCACTATGGGGCGCTCCAAGGCCTCAACAAAGCAGAAACAGCCAAAAAATACGGCGAGGAGCAAGTGCATGTATGGCGCCGCAGTTACGATATCCGGCCGCCCGAACTTGCGCTCGATGATCCGCGCTTTCCGGGGAAGGACAGACGCTACGCAGGGCTCGATCCTTCAGAGCTGCCGCGGGCTGAAAGCCTCAAGGACACCATTGCACGATTTATGCCATTGTGGCATAACGAAATATCGGGCGATGTACAAAAAGGCGCGCGTGTCATCATTGTCGCGCACGGCAATTCGCTTCGAGCGCTGGTGAAATATCTTGACCGCATCAGCGACGAGGATATCGCAGATCTCAATATCCCGACAGGAATTCCGCTCGTCTATGAACTTGACGATACGCTTACGCCCGCGCGGCATTATTATCTGGGTGATGAAGAAGCAGTCAAGGCTGCAGCAGAAGCGGTCGCGAATCAGGGCAAGGCGAAGTAGATGAGTGCGCAAAAAAAAAGCCACCCGGAAAAACGGATGGCTTTTTCCTCTTGATGTTCAAGGTTGCTAAATAAATAGATTGACACCGGATTGCGAAGCCGCATCCATGTAGGTGGCAACGCCGCCGATTTCTACTCCTTCCATAAGTTCCTCACGTTTGACGCCCATAATGTCCATGGACATCTGGCACGCAACGAGGCGCACGCCGGCTTGTCTCGCCTGCGCGATCATGGATTCGAGCATATCGACGCGCTTGGCTTTCATGCGTGCTTTCATCATGAGCTGGCCTAAGCCGCCAAAATTCATTTTAGAGAGGGACAGAGCTCCAGCATGCTTTGGCAGCATCATGCCGAACATCTTGCCCATAAAGTCCTTGGCAACGCGAGGCGCATCGGGCTTGCGGATCACCGAGAGTCCCCAGAAAGTGAAGAACATGGTGACATCTTTGCCCGCTGCCGCTGCACCATTTGCGAGGACAAAGCTTGCGAGTGCCCTGTCAAAATCATTGGAGAAGACAATGATGCTGGCGCCTTTGGGCGAATATTGCACGATCGGCGCACCACCCTGTGATGCGGCCATGCCGGTCGCGGCTGCCATGGCTGATTGCTTGACAGCTTTTTCTATCATCGCAGTATAGACACCCTTGGATTCCTCCATGGAAATAAGGAGGTTTCCAGTGACATTGCACCAGGAAGCCGCGTCGCGGACAAATCCAGGGTCGGTTGCGCTGATGACGACACGCCCGCCCTCAGGGAGGCGGTCGATTTCGGTTTTGAGGCGCATGATGGGGCCCGGGCACTGCAAACCACATGCATCGATCTGGACAATAGCCTGGCGTTTGGCAGCTATAGACTCTGGCATCCCCGAGCCTTCGGCAAATGTTGTATGCAAAAGTTCCTGGGTGCCTTTCGCGCTTGCAGACTGAATCGCGGCGAGGCCTGGCTTGTAGACGCCTTTATGAGACTGAGGCTCGCTGGCCAGCTCCCATGTTTTGTAGCCGCCCGAAAGGTTAAATACTTCAGTCCAGCCGTTCTGGCGCAGAATGCGCTCCGCAAGGTAACCGCGAAGTCCGACGCCGCAATAGACAAGGACTGCGCGGTCGCGGGGCACTTCGGAAAGCCGTGTGCGAAGATTGTCGAGCGGAATGTTCACAGCGCCCGGAATTGCGCCAAGCTGGAATTCCTCTTCCGTGCGCACATCGAGAATATAAGCTCCATTTTCTTTCAGAACCGCGACTTCTGACCAGGCCGCATGGAGGCTCAAGCCCGTGAGCACATTTTCGGCGGTCATGCCTGCGATATTGACCGGATCCTTTGCGCTGGAGAATGGCGGCGCATAGGCGTGCTCAATCTCGCCCAGCTCAGTCACTTTTGCCTTGCGGCGAATATAGTCAGCAATCAGATCGATGCGCTTGTCGACACCGTCGTAGCCGACTACTTGTGCACCGAGCAAGGTTCCGTCCGGAGCAAAAACTGTCTTGATGGTGAGCGGCTGGGCTCCGGGATAGTAACTTGCGTGGCTGGATCCATGCGTGATTATCGACATGCAAGGGATATTATTCTTTTTGAGAAGCTTTTCAGCGACGCCCGCTGCTGCAGCGGTGATATCGAAAACTTTGGCAATCGATGTGCCGATTGCGCCGCTCCATCTGCGCGTTCCTGCGCCTTTGACGATATTGTCCGCTACGATGCGCGCCTGTTTGTTGGCAGGGCCGGCAAGAGGAATCGGCATGGCCATGCCAAGAATGGGGTGCGGGAATGCAATGGCATCGCCGAGAGCATAGATTGAAGGGTCATTCGTCTGAAGGTTTTCGTTGACAAGAATAGCTCCGTTCGGAGCGGTCTCGATGCCAGCCTGTTTTGCAAAGGCTGTCTCAGGCCGTACACCGATGGAAAGCACAACCATGTCGGCATCGAGCCGTGTGCCATCGGCAAGCACAACGACAGCGCGCGAGCCAGCCTTTTCGAAGCGCGCAACCGCGGAGCTGAGATAGAGCTCGACATTTTTCTGCTTGAGGTGCTGGTGAACAATGGCAGCCATTTCGAAATCGAGAGGATTCATAACCTGATCGAGCGCTTCGACAATGGTGACAAAAGAGCCACGTGCATGGAGGTTTTCTGCCATCTCAAGGCCAATGAAGCCACCTCCGACAACAATCGTCCGCTCCGGCCTATGTTCGTCGATAAAGCTTTTGATCTGGTCGATATCGCTTACGGACCGAAGCGTGAAAATTCGCGGATCATCAATGCCAGGCAGGGGCGGCCGGATCGGCTCGCTTCCCGGCGAGAGCACGAGCGCATCATAGGTGAGCGAATATTCGCGGCCACTATCGAGCTCGCGAACACGAACGGATTTGGCACCGCGATCAATTTCCTCAACCTCGGTGCGCACACGCACATCGACATTAAGCCAAGCCTTGAATTTTTCCGGCGTCATGACAAAAAGCCGCTCGCGCTCCTTTATCGTTTCGCCAGCATAATAAGGCAGACCGCAATTTGCATAACTTATATGCGAGCCGCGTTCAAACATGACAATTTCTGCACGCTCGTCCATACGGCGAAGCCTTGCAGCGGTCGAGGCGCCGCCAGCAACTCCGCCAACGATTACATATCTGGCCATAACAAGCTCCTGAATATTGATGTATAAAAATATATTAATATAAACATATCTATATGGCAAGTGGCTAAACCTCGGCGGTTGATCATTGCATGAAACATCAGAAGGCGCTTTGCAAGTATTTGATAGTGCGAAATTCGGGCATTTTGTCTTGCGTCCCGCGAAAGAGGGCGCTACAGTACAACCTGACAGCAGGAGGAAGCTATCCGATGAGGAAAAGGTATTCGAAAGCGCTGGTTATGGTTGTTTTGCTGCTGGTAGCCGCAGCAGGTCTTCCCGCGCAAGGCGCATCGACAATTCTGCATGATGTCCGGCCAGATCCCGCCGTCACAAAGATTGCATGGCTTTCCGAGTGGTTTTCGCCGCTGGCGGGGACACCTGCTGATACACGAGTTTTTATTCTCGACAGCGGAAAACCAGGCGCAACAGTATTTGTTGCCGGCGGTACTCATGCAAATGAAATCGCAGGTATTTTGACTGCGGTGCTTCTTGTTGAATCGGCAGTACCACAAACAGGAAGGCTCCTGATTATTCCGAATCTCAACAATTCAGCATCGACATGGACCGAGAGTACTCAATTGCCCGCTTGGATTGCTATCCGAACGCCTTCTGGTACGCGCTTTTTCAAATATGGAGCACGCTATACCAACAGAGTTCATCAGGGCGCTCCAGATCCGGAGCAATACATTCATCCCAAGAGCAACGAGCGCCTCGAGGGGCAGGAATCGCGCAATCTCAATCGGGTTTATCCGGGAAAGCCCGATGGAACTTTGACAGAGCGCCTCGCATGGGCAGTCATGCAGCTTCTGAAGCAGGAACATGTCGATGTGGCTTTCGATTTGCATGAAGCTGGGCCTGAATCGAGGTTGGCGAACATGATTGTTGCCAATCCGAAAAATCTGGATATGGGCGCGATGGCGGTGCTCAGCCTTGAACTGGAAGGAATAAAAATGAAGCTGGAGCCATCAAGCGAGAGCTTCCACGGCCTTTCTCATCGCGAGTGGGGAGATGAAACGCAGGCATGCGCATTCCTTATAGAGACGCCGAATCCTGCCCAATTGCTGGATAGCGCCGACCCAGCTGAAGATTCTGCATATCCACTCTCTGTTCGTGTGGCAACCCATTTGGCGAGCATACAAGCTATTCTCGATGCATGGAACGCTGATGCACCAGAAGGCAAAAAAGCGACCTTTACGAGATGGCCTGAATGGGAGAATATCGCCAGACAAGGGGTCGGCTCGTTTCTAAAATGAAAGAAATACTGAAAATACCAATGACAGGAGGTTGTATGATGAAAACCAAAATGCATGGTGAACGGGAAAGTACTGGCAATCAGCATCGATGGCTAGGAGGCTTTTCGAAGATTCTTCTGGCAATCGGGCTATTGTTTTTTGTACTTTCGCCTTCAGTTTTTGCAGCTGATACCATAAAGCCGGAGGTAACAGCACGCAACGGCATGGTCGCCTCGGCGCAGCCGCTTGCATCAGCTGCAGGGCTCGAGATTCTCATGGCTGGCGGCAACGCAGTCGATGCTGCTGTGGCAAGCGCATTTGCCCTCGGCGTTGTCGAGCCGAATGCGACCGGCCTGGGCGGGGAAGGAATGATGGTAATCTATCTGGCCGACAAGAAAGTGACTACATCGATCGACTATCGCTCCATGGCGCCGCTGGCTGATATGTCAAAAGTCAAATTCCCACAGGACGGGCATGTCTCTGTTGCTGTGCCAGGGACGGTCGCAGGTCTCTGCCTTGCGCTCGAAAAATATGGCACGATGAGTCTTGCCCAGGTAATGGCCCCCGCAATCCGCTATGCCCGCAATGGCTTTATTGTGAGCGACACTCTTGCATCTACAATCAAGGACCGTTTCGATCCAATCTCGAAAAATGATGCGCTGCTAGCTATTCTTGCTCCCGAGGGCCTGCCGCTCGAAGCCGGTCAAATAATCAGGAATCCTGATCTGGCCACAACTCTTGAAAAGATAGCTGTCGGCGGCCCCGATGTGTTCTATAAAGGAGAAATAGCCGATGCAATTGCTGAGGATATGGCTAAGAATGGCGGCTATATCACAAAAGCAGATTTGGCTGCGTATACGGCAATCGAGCGCGAGCCTGTGCGTGGCACATATCGCGGGTATGAAATCATTTCAGCGCCTCCCCCTGTTGGTGGGCTGTCGGTTATCGAAATGCTCAATATTCTCGAAAATTACGATCTTGCGTCAGAGCAGCCTTTGTCGCCGCGCAATGTGCACCTTATGGCCGAGGCGATGAAGCGCGGCTTTGCTGATAACTCTGCGTTTATCGGCGACCCTGCCTATACAAAGGTGCCGGTTGCGGGATTGCTCGACAAGGAATATGCGCGTCAGCGTGCCAAAGAAATCGACCCTGCAAAAATGACGCCAGCTGTCAAAGCTGGCACGCCGCCCGAGCACCCATCGACTACGCATTTATCCGTAGTGGATAAAAATGGCAATATGGTTGCTCTTACGCAGACGATTTCCAGTTTCTGGGGTGCCTGCGTGGCAGTGCCAGGAACTGGTATTATTCTCAACAACGAAATGCAGAACTGGTCTTCGAAAGGGCCTAATTCTTATGCGCCGGGTAAGCGTATGCGGACGACCATAGCGCCGACTATTATTGCACAAGATGGCAGGCCTTTTGTGACAATGGGAACGCCAGGAGCTGGGCGCATCATCTCCACAATGGTGATCCTTGCGGTGAATTTGCTCGATTACCACATGGGAGTGCAAGAAGCAATTGAATCTCCGCGCTTCTATGCAAGAGATACCGAAAAAAATCTTTCTATCGAGGCACGAGTTCCGAAAGAAACTCAGGATTGGCTCAAGTCTATTGGGTATAGTATAAAGGAATACCCTGATTTCGATCTTTTCTTTGGTGGAGCTCAGGCAATTGTGGTCGATCTTGAGACAGGCATCATGCATGGTGGCGCCGATCCGCGCCGCGATGGAGCGGTGTTCGGATTCTAGAGCTGAATAGCGGAAGAATATGCAGGTGCACGTGCCGCAGCGAGGTGCGTGCCCTGTTTTATGCCGGAATTGCTGCGGAAAAAGGATCATCAGAATGAAACGTACAGTGTATTTGATATTGACCCTGTTGTTTGTTTTGGGTTTTGGAAGCACGAGCGCGCAGACTGCAGCGCTTATTCCTCCGCAATTGGCGGGCATTTTTGAAGCTCCCGGATTTATCACTTCGGCTGGGCAGACTTCAGATGCGGCAATTGTCAAGGTTCTTGTTAATACGCGGCTCAAGTTGAATTTTGGCTATGATATTGCTGCAAAGCCGCAGGCAGTAAGCGGTGCAAAGACCCTTGTGCTCGTTCTGGGAGCATCGAACAAAGGGCTCGGCGCGGCGGGGCTTTCCATAGAGCAGGAGACGGAGCGCGTCAAAGCTGTGCTGGCTCTGGCAAAGAGCGAGCACATGCGGATAATTGCTATGCATACAGGCGGTACAGCCAGGCGAGGCGAATCGTCGAATGCTATCATTGCGCTCTGTGTGCCGTATGCAGATGTGGCAATAGTTGTCGAAGGCGGCAATAACGACGGATTCTTTACTGATTTGTGTGCAAAAGAGAAGGTCCCTCTTGTTATGGTGCCAAGCATTGCAGAGGCAGGCAATGTGCTCAAGGGCTTGATGGCAAAGTGAATTATAATAAGCGAGGCCTGGCGGTTGCTCTGGCTGTTGCGGCTCTTTTTGTCCTGTGCATAGCGCAGGCGTTTGGCCAGCAGGGTTCGCAGAAGGGGGAGCAACCCGCAATTGGGCCTTCCATTGTTCTTTTAGAAGTTCGACCTGGGCCGGGAGTAGCGCGAATTTTTCTGCTTTCCGACCTCGATTCCGGCCTTGCAGGAACTGCGTTTGATACGCCTGTGTTCGAGTTCGCAGATGAAGCAGAGCAGGCGGATGGTGTTTTTCATCCGGATGGGGCGAATCATACCGAAGGCGAGCTATTACAACCCGCTCTTTTTGTCTGTGCGGGGACTCATGAAAACGAAATAGCCGGCATTCTGGCAGCATATTGGCTCATAGAAAAAAGCAGGGTGCATGGGGCGAAGCTTTTTGTGATGCCGCGGGCCAATGCTGCAGGGGCAACATGGTCGTTGCAGAATCCCCAGTCGCCGCGAATATTGCAGGCAATCCCCGGTATCTCGAGAATCTTCCGCTATGGCGCGCGGCTTTCGAACCTCGCGTATGAAACCGTGTCTGATCCATCCTTATTTTCGCCTCCCGCGGCCCCCGCAGGTTTTCCAGCTCTAGCTGGGCAGGAAATGCGCAACCTCAACCGCGAATATCCGGGCTCAATCGATGGTCCAATGACTGCACGCCTGGCTTTTGCCATAACCTCGTTGCTCAAAAAAGAGAACATTTCCATCGCCATCGATTTGCATGAAGCAAGCGCAGGCTCCAATCTTGGCTATTCGATTGTAACTCGCCCTGAGTTTCTGGATGAAGCAGCGCTTGCTGTTCTCGATTTGGAAGAGACAGCAGGCAAATCGTTCAGGCTCGAAGAATCCAAGCCCGAATTTGCAGGCTACTCGCATTGGGAATGGGGGAAACTCGGCATCCACGCATTCCTGGTCGAGACATTCAATCCTGCGCAGCCATCGGACGATCCGGCAGTTGACCAGTTCAATAACGCCAAGTCGCCGCTGGCCGAAAGAGTCTACGCACATCTATGGGCTGTGCAAGCGCTCATAGCCAACGCGGGAGTATCCCTAGGTATTTCAGTTAATATCGAAGGGCTGCCTGCTTCTGTCTTGGAAGTGGAGGCTTGGCTTAAGGCTCCATTATCTGGGGCTGCGCCTTGAGGCTGAGTTATGTGGAGCTGGACTATATGAGGCTGGACTGTTATGCATGCAAACCAAGGGGCTCGTGAATATGCCTCCAAATAACATTGTTCCAGTTATTTTGCCAGACGACGTGCTCGATAGCTTTCTTGCCCTAGGAAAATGCAATGATCTACGCATGCCTTCATGGATATTCGAGACCGCGCGAACGAGCGCACTTGCAAAAAATGATTGCCAAGTTCTCCATGCCCCGTCGTGGGCGATCAGACATGGGGTAGCATTTTTTTCTAGTAGAGAGCGGGATCTCATTATTATACGAGCAGATAGCACAGAATCGAACGAAAGCGATGGCTGGACCACGAAACAGACCGTGCGGCCTGTTGCAGGTGCAGGACTCGAAGGAGCTCAGGACCAGCTTGTACTGAGCCTGCCTCACCGTGTTGAGCATCGCCGATGGTTTGTAAGCTATTATATTGAAGACTGCTTTGGTGCTGGCTTTGGGGCGCGCTTTGAAGATCACCTCAAAAGCCCCCATGAAGAACGCTGTACCTATCATTCATTAAAAAATACCTCGGGCTGGATCGAGATGATAAGCGGAAATCCACTTGTATGCACGCCGCCCAAGGTTCAAGCTGGGCAAAGGCTCTTTATTGTTGCAGTGCCCTATCCATCCTGACTTTACCCTCCGCCAACCGAATTATAGAATGAGTGCCTGACTTGAGGAGATTACGCGATTGATCCAAGCGATTGCTGCTGCTGCGGCCTTTGGGAGCCTTGCAGTTGCTGGCATTATAGAACGGCGTGCCGTTGAGCACGATTTGTCATGCGTGCCGCATCGCATTCTCGTTAATGGCACACGCGGCAAATCGACAGTCACGCGGCTTATTGCAGCTGGGCTTCGAGCGGGCGGGATCACTACAATTGCGAAAACAACGGGCTCTGCGGCGCGCCTTATTTTGCCCGATGGCAGCGAGCAACCAATCCATCGAAAAGGCCAGGCGACCATCATGGAGCATGCCTGGTTTGCACACATGGCGCAGAAAGCGCGCGCTCAGGCTATGGTCGCCGAGTGTATGGCAATCCGTCCCGACACCCTTTCTGTTATTGAAAATGCGCTCTCCCAATCAACGATAGGCATTATTACCAATGTCCGGCTGGACCACGAAGACACCATGGGGCAAAACCTTGCATCGATAGCTGAATGTTTGTCTCTGACCATTCCCCGAAATGGCACGCTGTTCGTCGGAATTCCGAAGGAGCCCGAATTGCTGGCTATTATTCGCAAGCGGGCTACTGAACGCGGGGCGGCGCTGGAGACTGTTGCTCCGGGACCGGAAATCGAAGGCTACTGTGCTCGTTTTGCATATCCAATGTTTGCAGAGAATCTGGCATTGGCACTGGCGGCATGCGCAGCGTGCGGTGTACCGCGCGAAATTGCACTGCAGGGTATGCTCGATGCAGCGCCTGATCCTGGTGTGTGGCCAACTCTCGACTTGGAGTGGAAAGGGAAAACCTTCCGCATCATCAATGGATTTGCCGCCAACGACGCTGAGTCGACGCTGGCGCTCTGGCGCAGTGCAGAAAGCCACTTCGATGTGGCGGCGCACCAATTCGATGTGAAGGTGCTTGTGTACAACCATCGCGAAGATCGGCCGTGGCGCTTGGACCAGGTGCTGTCGCTTGTCCGCCCGATCGGGGCAGATCTCGTATGTGTTATTGGAGCTCCCCGTGCACTTACCAAGAGGCGCATCGCAAAAAGCGGCCTTGCTCTTCCATTTCTTGTGCTGGACAGCGCAGATCCGGAATATCTTTTTGCGCAGATTGAAAGCCACGTCCCGCAAGCAGCCCAAAAAGCAGGCCGAATCGGTATTTTGCTGACGGGCAATATCAAAGGAGCTGGCATGGCGCTGACGGAAGGATTTTCGGCGATGGCGGCGCCGGCGGCAAGAGCTGCTGCAGGGGCGCCGGCGGCAAGGGTGGCCAAAGAGGCGAAGGCGGAAAAACAAGCTGCAAGAAGGGAGCGAACCTGATGGCAGGCACATCAATCATCATCTCGATAGTCTTGGGATTCGTTTTCAGTGAGCTTACCGGCTGGCTCACAGGCGGACTTGTAGTACCAGGGTACCTCGCGCTCTATGTCGACCAGCCGCTGCGGATTGTGATGACCTATGCGGCAGCGGCGTTGGCCTTTCTCGCAGTCAAGCTTCTGGCCCAAGTGATGATTCTGTTCGGACGCAGGCGCTTTATGGCATTTATTCTCGCGGGAATTTGTGCGGGGGCGCTTCTGGATATGATGACTGGCATGCTTCCTCCCAGCGGTTCGGACTTGCGGGCGATTGGCTATGTGGTGCCAGGGTTGATCGCGAATGACACATGGAAGCAAGGGCCGGCTAAGACCTTGCTTGCGAGCCTTGCTGTCACACTAGCGACGCGGGCTGTGCTGCTTTTGATAGCGCATTGAGTTGTTAGGGATGAGCAGCGCATGATGAAAGAACGGCAGATAATGTGGCGCGTTGGCCTTGTGGTTTCTATTCTTGCCGCTTCGCTCGTGCTGGCTCAAGTCTTCTCGAAGCAGGTAGAGCATCCAGCCTTTAGCCAAATGCAGGGCGCTGCTGACCGCATGACGCGTGCCGAAGCTGCAATTGCAGCCCGCAGGATTGCCTTGGGCATCGCTATAGATCCAAACCTCGATCCCTACCGGACAGGCCTTATCGGGGCCGAATCGAGCATCCTGACTACGACTGTCGGAGATATCGTTGCAAAGCGCACGACCACAACCACAGCATTTGCAGCGCTTGTGGTGCGCTATTTCTACGAGCTTGGACTTAAGCCTGGCGATCGGATCGCAGTCGGTGCTTCGGGGTCCTTCCCGGGGATGCTGCTCGCTGTGCTCTCGGCATGCGCAGAAACGGGCGTTGAGCCCGTGATCATTACGTCTATCGGTGCTTCGGAGTATGGAGCGAATATCGAAGGCCTGAGCAACGCAGAAATGGTAGCTGCATGCAGGGATGCCGGCATCTGGCCTTTCATGCCGGCCGCAATTTCACCCGGCAGTGATGCTGACCAGGGTATTTCATCGCTCTATCGGCTCGAACCGAGCGACGAGCTTGCCCGCTATGCGCACGATACTGCCGCGCGCCTTCAGGTTCCTTTCATAAAGGGCAATAATCTCGAGGAATCGATTGCGCTCCATCTGCGCACCTATCAACAAGCCGGCCCGATCAAGGCATTTGTGAATATTGGCGGTGCTGATGTCAATTTCGGCGGCGATACTGATTCGCTCAAGCTTAAGCCAGGGCTTATTCTGCCCTCCGTAGGCCGCCAGTCCAAGCTCGGCGGCCTCGTCGGATATTACCTTTCGCATGGCACCCCCGTTCTTCATTTTCTGAACATAAAAGGCTTGGCGGTCCAGAACGGCATCCCGATCGATAGCAATCCATTCGCGCCCATTCCCCCCGATATACGTCACACCCGAAAAAAGCCAGAGTGGCTCCTTATTCTCGGCCTTGTTCTTGCAAGCGCAGCACTTGCCATCCATCGGCCACTTGAGTAGTATCCATAGCAATATATTGATTCAGCCATCGCATCGGGAGAGAAACCATGGCGAAGTATCCGTTCAAGGAAATCGAACAGAAGTGGCAGCAGCGCTGGGAAGAAGACCAAACCTTCCGCGCGGTCGAAGATGAGCACTATCCCAAAGAAAAGCGCCGGTACGTGCTCGATATGTTCCCCTATCCATCGGGAGCGGGTCTGCATGTTGGCCATCCCGAGGGCTATACCGCGACCGACATCTACTGCCGCTACCTGCGCATGAACGGCTACAATGTCCTCCACCCGATGGGCTTCGATGCCTTCGGGCTCCCCGCGGAGAATTACGCAATTCAGACAGGCACGCACCCCGCTGTAACCACCTATACGAATATCGATCGCTTCCGCACGCAGATAAAATCCTTGGGCTTTTCGTACGACTGGTCGCGCGAAGTCACCACCTGCGATCCTGAGTACTACAAATGGACTCAGTGGATCTTTCTTCAGCTTTTCAAAAAAGGCCTTGCCTACGAAGCTGAAATGCCCATCAACTGGTGCCCCTCCTGCAAAACAGGCCTTGCAAACGAAGAGGTTAAAGACGGCCACTGCGACCGTTGCGGCACAAAAGTCGTGCGCAAGCGTATTCGCCAATGGGTTCTGAAAATCACTGCCTACGCAGATCGCCTCCTCGAAGATCTCGACAAACTCGACTGGCCGGAGCCGATCAAGCTCATGCAGCGCAACTGGATCGGCAAGTCCGAAGGCGCCACGGTGATCTTTAAGATTGATGGGCACGATGCGACTCTCGAAATCTACACAACCCGCCCCGACACGCTTTTTGGCGCAACCTACATGGTCCTCGCGCCCGAGCACCCGCTCGTTCCGAGCATTACAACCCCCGATCGCCTTGCAGCAGTCAACGCGTATATCGATGAAGCCGCCGCCAAGAGCGACCTCGAGCGGACCGACCTCGCCAAGGACAAAACCGGCGTTTTCACCGGCGCCTATGCCATCAATCCCGTCAACGGCGCACGCATTCCTATCTGGATCAGCGACTATGTTCTCATCTCCTACGGCACCGGCGCCATTATGGCCGTCCCCGCTCACGATTCGCGCGACTGGGATTTCGCCAAGAAGTTCAACCTCCCCATTATCCAGGTTGTCGCAAAGCCCGGCGAAACAGGCCCCTTCGACCGCGAGCCCGCTGAGTGCTTCGAAGGCGAAGGCATCGCCGTCAACTCCAGCGAATTCAATGGACTGCCCACTGCTGAATTCAAACAGCGCATCACCGCCTGGCTCGAAGAGCGCGGCATCGGGAAAAAAGCCATCAACTACAAACTACGCGACTGGCTCTTCAGCCGCCAGCGCTACTGGGGTGAGCCCATCCCAGTCGTCCATTGCGAGCACTGCGGTATTGTCCCGCTTCCGGAAGAGAGCCTGCCTCTCACCCTCCCCCAAGTGAAATCCTACGCGCCCACAGGCACCGGCGAGTCCCCGCTCGCGACCATCGAAGAATGGGTGCAGACAACCTGCCCGAAATGCGGCGGTCCCGCCCGGCGCGAAACCAATACCATGCCGCAATGGGCCGGCTCCTGCTGGTACTACCTTCGATATCTCGATCCGCACAATCCGAAAGCCTTCGCGGACCGATCCAAAATCGACTACTGGATGCCCGTCAACCTCTATGTCGGAGGCGCAGAGCATGCGGTGCTCCACCTCTTGTACAGCCGCTTCTGGCACAAAGTGCTGTACGACCTCGGCCTCGTCAATACCGATGAGCCATTTATGCGCCTTGTGAACCAGGGCATGATCCTCGGCGAGGACAACCAGAAAATGTCCAAAAGCCGCGGCAACGTCATAAATCCCGACGATATCGTCGCAAACTATGGCGCTGACACCATGCGCGTCTACGAAATGTTCATGGGCCCGCTCGAAGTTTCGAAGCCATGGTCAACTGCGGGGCTCGTGGGTGTTTCGCGCTTCCTCGAGCGCATCTGGGCACTGTCCGAGCGCGCCATCATCGATGCACTGATGAGCCCCGAGCTCGAAAAGCTCCTGCACAAGACCATCAAGAAGGTGACAAACGACACCGCGACACTCAATTTCAACACTGCCATCTCGCAGATGATGATCTACTCGAATGAGCTTGCGAAACTCAAGAGCATTCCTCGCGCTGCATGGGAGCCTTTTGTGCTCCTTATTGCACCGTATGCCCCCCACCTCGGCGAAGAGCTCTGGGCAAAGCTCGGTCACACGGAGAGTGTGTCGAAGGCTGCCTGGCCGACCTACAACGAGGCCCTCACGCACGACGAGAAAAAAGAAATCGTCGTCCAGATAAACGGCAAAGTGCGCAGCAAATTCTCCGCTCCCGCCGGTACCGCCAGGGAACAGCTTGTCGAAATGGCCCGCCAGGCCGAGAAAATCTCCGACTGGCTCGCGGGCAAGGAGATAATTAAATCGATTGCTGTGCAAGACAAGCTTGTCAACTTTGTCATCAAGGGGTAAAATGGAAGTTGAATAACGCACTAGAGTGTTTGTGGTTCGCTTTTGGACCCGCACACTGATCAGAAATCCGGCTTTTCCCGGGAGCAGTGCGTGGTTCAAGGAGGCTGGGATTGCCCGCGGATTCGGGCAGTCCCTTTTCTTTTTTTGGCAAGCTTGCTCTTTTAAAATCGGTCCGTATTGCGGCGAAAAGCCGATTGCGGCGCAAAGCGCACGGATCAAATCAGCAAAAATACGGCTAAGATGCGATTAATTTGGCGGCAAAGGGAATTATGACCACTGCGGCTGCGATTCCCGCTGCAAGGATGAGCGAGCGATGCACCCGGGCGCGATGTGCGGGCCCGGCTTGTGCGCCCTTTGACGCTGCGCTTGCTTCTGCTTCGCCAGAAATCCGCGCGCTCGTCCATACTACCTGCAATAACCTGTCGATGTCGCTGATAACCGTTTTTGCATGCACTTTCCCACGGTATTCAATGATTCGATCGTAGTACTGGAACGCTTGTGCGATAATGCCTCCAAAGCTCCCCGGGAACCGCAAGCCCGGCATGATCGCTGCTTTTGACAAGTAAATGAGCCCCTCGAACGTGAGCGCTTTTGACAAGCCTTCAGTGAGCGCAAATTGAGTAATCGCGAGCGGGCCGATTTTTGCGAGTACGCGACCCGAGGGAATAAGCAGATTGGCTGCCACGATTCCAGCGGATACGACGAGCGTCGATATAAGCGAAAAACGCTTTCCCGCAAACCATGTCCACAGAATGAATACAGCCAAATACAGGACTTTTGCGACAATGTCCCTCTGAAGCAGAAAGAAAATGGCGATTCCGGCACCCAGCAATGCGCCGACCCATGGCTCGAACATGTCCTCGTAGCGATGGCGGCGTTCGAAGCGGCGCTCATTTCTCTGCGATTTGCGGGCTCCCCGGGCTTGCTTCAATTTTTTTTCATTTTGCGAACTGAAATCTGCAGCATTTCCAGATGCGCCCTGTACGCGCGCAGAAGCACTGTCTTTAGAATCGGCGGCAGCCGAGCCACCGCTAGCCCCACTTTCGCCGCTGCCCCCTTCTTCATCCTCAAACCCGAAGGCCAAATCATCAGACTCACCCATCGCGCATGAATACCACCCCGAATGCTCAACGAAGAATTCGGCGAAAATGCCCATCAGCGTGCCTGTAATAAGCCCCGTCACCAAAAAGAGCGGAGCAATCAGCCATGCCACCTCGCCAAAAATCACATACCGAGCAATCAGCATCTGCATCGCATTCGATGTCACCGCGCCCGCAACCGATACCCCGACAAGCGATACTGCGTGCCCGCCAGCTCGCCGCACCCCGCGCATCACGAGCGCTGCGACCATCGTCCCAGCCAGGCTGAACAGCGCCACATACGAGAACAGTGTTCCCGACACAATGCTCATGCCCACAACTTTCGCAGCTGCCAGCACAAGAAACCAGTTGAAGGGCAGCATGTCCACAGCGAGCAGAATAGGCAAATTGGCGATACCCAGCCGCATGAACGGCAGGGGTTTGGGGAGCATATATTCGATGGCAGACAGAAAGAAACAGAACGCAGCGAGCAAGGCTGTTACATCGGCTCGATTCGAAAAGCGTGAGCGCACGTTGCCGCAGGAGGGACTAGAAGGCGCCGGCATCGACACCTCCGCTGTCATTTGTGCCGCTACTCGTGATGCGCACAAACACCTTGTTGGGCAGACAAGCCACCCATTGATTCGGTTCTGATATCGCGCCAGCGAGAATGCACAGCTTGTTCTTGCAAGGCGAATCCACAACAGCTGCGGTGCCGTCGTGAATATGCACATAAGTAATGCCCAATGGACCGGGTATCTGATACTCGGCATCCTTGTTGAGGGGAGCGATCCACTCGCCGGTTTCACCCGTCATCTGGACATAACGAGTGCCGCTCTGGCGATTGAGCACCAGCAATGATGTTCCAACAACCAGAGCGGCAGCCACCCCAAAGATAACCAGATCGAGAAACCGGACACGCACCTTTGAATAAAATTTCATGAATATCGATGCGCGCGGCACAAATGGCAGCGCTATGTGTCTATTTCAAAATAAAATACATCAGCTTTCGCTGCTATCTTCGACTTCGAAGTCTTCATCGTCCTCTTCGAACTCTTCATGGTCATGGCCGGTGTGCACATGCCCGTGCTCAAGCTCTTCCGGCGTCGCTTCGCGGACATCGACAACCTTCACATCGAAATGGAGGGTTTCGCCAGCGAGCGGATGGTTCGCATCGAGCGTGACTTCCTCGCCATCAACCTTAACGACCGTGACAATCTGCACGCCATTTTCGCCATGCGCTTCAAACTGCATGCCGGGAGCGACTTCGACATTTTCGCCGAAATCCTTTTTCTGGACCTTGAACACGAGAGCCTCGTCCCTGTCCCCATAGGCATCGCCCGGCTTGATGCTGCATTCAATAGCTTCGCCGGGATTTTTGCCTTCGAGCTCTTTTTCCAGCCCGGGAATGATATTCTCATTGCCATGCAGATAGACAAGAGGCTCGGATCCCGCGGATGAGTCGATAAGCCGGCCGGTATCGTCACGCAGCGTATAGTCGATTGTGACGACACGATCTTTTTTGATTTCCATATTCTTTCCTTAAATGATGGATTCCAGGATACAGCCGCAACCGCGGACATCCTTTTTCTGAAGTATAATAGATTATTCTCTTGCGCGGCAATGGATAGGGAATAAAGTTTCGATAAAAATCGGAAAATATGCAAAGAGCGCGGCGGACTGCATGCAGTGCAGGGCGTATTCATTATGGCCTGCGGCACAAGCTTTGCACCACTATGAGTTTTGCACAATCTTCGTAACACTTGGCCTTCCGGATGCCGATAATCAAACAGGATATTAGTGCCCATGGAAGCAAAACAGAAAGCCCATCCGAAAGCCTCAGTCGTCGTCGCAAGAAAGCCCAGAACCAGAGCAAGTGCGGCCGGAGGGAGTGCAGCCGGAGGCCGCACAAAACCGTCAGTTTTCAAAAGCGCCCGCGGCATTGTGGCGATTGCATTTATCGTGCTGGGGGCGTCGGCACTTCTGTCCATGCTGATCTGGACTCGCTATCCTTCTGTCTGGAAGCCGATTGTGGTGCCGGGCAAGACGCTGATCGGTATTTTTTCGTGGGCGGCATACTACCTGCCAGTGTGGTTGTTTTGGGCTGCGGCGCTCGCCTTTGTGCCGAGATTCTGTCCACGGCTTACCTATCTTTTGGGAATTTCTGCGCTTCCATTCGTGGTGGTCACCGCCTTTGCGCGCCTATCGAGCAATCCGGGGCAGTTTTTCGAGAGCCATCCTTCGATGGCGAAGGTTGGGCTGTCCTCTTTGTATGCGGCTTTAGGTTTTCTTTTCGCAGCGAGCCTAGTCATCGTCGTGGCTGGTTATATCAAGCTCACCGAATGGCTAAAAACGAACGGCTATATCAAAACCCGAGCCGAGAGAGCGCAGGCTGGCAAGGGACAGAGCTTTGGCGAGAAATTGGCGACTTTTGTCAAGAACATCTCCATGCGCCGCGAGGAGCGACGCAAGCGCAAAGAAGAAGCCCGCCTCGCCCGCGCCGAAATGCTGGCACAGCAGAATATCAGCTTGCATATCCCCGAGGTCCCCGCGCCAGATCCGCTTAAATCTGGGGGTCAGACCCCAATTTGCACTCAGACTGCCGCTGCCCTCGACGCCGCCGGCATCTCCTTCACCTCTGTCCCTCCCGCGCGCCCCGCCCAGCCGGGCGATGAGCCCAAAAAGGCCATCGTCGAGCGCATCCTCGAGCGCAAAGCCGCCAAAACCTACTATGTGCCCATCGACGGCCTCCTCAACACCTACCCCGACGGCCAGTACTGGATCATCGATGACAAGACCCGCGCCAGCGCCGGCGTCCTCAAGGAAACCCTCGCCGAGTTCGGCATCGAGGCTGAAGTGACGGGCATCCGCAAAGGCCCCGTCATCACCATGTTCGAAATCCTGCCCGCTCACGGCGTCAAAATCTCGAAGATCACCAACCTGAGCGACAACATCGCTCTCCGCCTCGCCGCCTCCAGCGTGCGCATCGTCGCGCCCATCCCCGGCAAGCATGCCGTCGGCATCGAAGTCCCCAACGAGCGCCGCGCCATCGTCTCCTTGCGCGAGCTCATCGAGAGCGATCACTTCCGCCAGACCAAGATGGAAATACCCGTCGCTCTCGGCAAGGACATCGCCGGCGAAGTCCAGCTCGTCGACCTCACCCAGATGCCCCACCTCCTCATCGCGGGCGCGACCGGCTCGGGCAAATCCGTCTGCGTCAATTCCATCATCCTCTCGATCCTGTACAAGCGCACGCCCGAAGAAGTCAAACTCATGCTCATCGATCCCAAAATCGTCGAGCTCAAACTCTACAACGATATCCCCCACCTTATGACGCCCGTCGTCACCGAAGCGAAAAAAGCCTTCCAGGCCCTCCAGTACTGCATTTGCGAAATGGAGCGCCGGTACTCCATGCTCGACAGCCTCGGCGTGCGCGACATCCGCTCCTACAACCGCCGCGTCCGCGAGCGCAACCTCGCCCAGGAAAAGCTTCCCTATATCGTGGTTATCATCGACGAGTTCGCCGACCTCATGCAGACCACCGGCAAAGAACTCGAATCCACCCTCGCGCGCCTCGCCGCCATGTCCCGCGCCGTGGGAATCCACCTCGTTCTCGCCACCCAGCGCCCCAGCATCGACGTCATCACCGGGCTCATCAAAGCCAACATTCCCTCGCGCATCGCCTTCATGGTCGCGAGCAAATTCGACAGCCGCACCATCATCGACATGGTCGGCGCCGAAAAACTCCTCGGCCGCGGCGACATGCTCTTCTCCGGCGCCCAGGACCCCTTCCCCGTCCGCATGCAGGGCGCCTTCGTTTCCGAAGAAGAAGTCGAGCGGGTCGTCGCTCACGTCAAAACCCTCGGCGAACCCGAATACATCGACGACGAAATCTTCATCGACGAAGAAGACCTCGAGGAGCCCACCCTTTTCGATGAAGAGGGGTCTGACCCCCTTTTTGAAAAAGCCCTCGAAATTGTCCTCCAGCAGGGCAAAGCCAGTGTGAGCTTCATCCAACGCCGCCTCAAAATCGGCTTCAACCGCGCCGCCCGCCTCGTCGAAATGATGGAAGAAAAAGGCATCGTCGGCCCCGCCCAAGGCTCCAAGCCCCGCGATGTGCTTCGGAATCCTGAGGTATTCGATAGCCCCGGCGGCGGCGAGGGCCGGAGCGACAAAATTTAAAAAAGGGGGTCAGACCCCTTTTTTTAACTTTCTTCTTGACAATACTTGAAGTAAAATAATTCCAGGACTGATGATGCTCATTCTGTTTCGGCGAAGAGCGTCGTCCTTATTGCATCGCAAAGCAGTTTTTTAAAAAAGAAACAATTCTAAAGATTACCAAAATGATAATATATAAGGAATAACAAAATGGGCACAATCTATATCATTTCCGACCATGGTAAGCTGTCCAAGCAAAATGACGCGCTCGTTTTTTCTTCTCCCACAGGTGACGTCCGCAAGCTTTTTCTGCACAGGACGGACAGAATCATCATCTCTGGAAATGTCGAGATTACCGGCAGCGCCTTGCGAATGCTCATGCATCACAGGATCGACACCATTTTCCTGAGCGCGAACGGCCGTTTTAATGGCAAGCTCCAGTTTGAGGAAGGAAAGAATGTTTTTCTCCGCAAGCGCCAGTATGATTCACTCCGTGATCCTGATTTCTGTGTGGCGGTTGCGCGCTCGGTCGCCACAGGCAAACTGGCCAACCAGATCACTTACATGCAACGCATCAACAGGAAGAATGCATCGATCAACGTGGACCAGGTTATCGGCCAAGCAAAGCGGAACCTGGATACATTGCCAGCGGCAACCAGCGTCGACAGCATCCGCGGGCACGAAGGCATGGGATCGAAGCTGTATTTCTCGGTATTCAGGCTGAATCTCATTCCTGACTGGGCAGTGTTCAAGGGAAGGTCGATGAACCCACCGAAGGACAATGTAAACGCTGTCCTCAGCTTTCTCTACACTCTCCTGATGTACCGGGTGGATGCGTACATTGAAATGGAAGGGCTCGATCCATATGTCGGTTACCTGCACACACTAGAATTCGGCAAAAGGAGCCTTACATTCGACCTCATGGAGGAATTCAGGGCGCCTGTGTGCGACACACTGGCATGTTCCTTGTTCAACCTTGGCATTCTTACGGCAGGAGATTTTGAAATTGTCGATTTCAGCAAAGACAGCGATGACGCCCCGCTTCAGTATGATGAATCTGCCATAGCTGAAAACGACCGGATCGAAACGAGCGACTCGGTCAAAGGAGTCCTGCTGAGCAAGGAAGGCGCTCGCAAAGTCGCCCTCAAGTTCGAGGAAAAGATGGATAGCGAGCTTTTCTACCCGCCTGAAAATGCAAAAATGTCCTACCAGAGGATAATCGCAGCCCAGGTCCACAGGTTCAGAATGCTGCTGGCAGGAGAAGAGACTGAATACAAGCCGTTCATGATCAAATGATATGATATATCTAGTTGCCTACGACATCTCGAATCCCAAAAGGCTCAGGAAATTCGCGGCATATTGCGAGCATTTCGGAATTCGTCTGCAGAAATCCGTATTCCAGCTGGATTGCACGAAAGAAATAATCGAAAAATTCGTAACAGGTTTTCCCGCCATCATCAACAAGAAAGTCGATTCCATCGTCATTTATCCCTTGTGCGATGATTGCAGGAGGCTTTCGAGACTGCAAGGACCGAACGATCTTATCAATCCGGAAGAGGTTATCATACTATAAAATGCATTGGCTCGTTGTATATGATATCACTGATCCCAAAAGGCTTAGGAAGACGGCAAAAATTCTTGAAGCATACGGCAACCGGATACAGCGGTCCGTTTTCGAAATTGTTGCAGATAAATCGGTTCTCGACATGATTGAAAAAAGAATCTCCCTCATCATGGAGGATCCCGATTCTATCGCCTACATTCCATTGTGCCAATATGATTATGCCTCAGTTGAGCGGTTCGGAAAAAGACTATATGATACTCTCGATACTGATAGCGCAGACAAGACAATAATTCTTTGAAGGAAGCGCGCAGACCCTTGGAGGTTTCCAAAATGGCGGATTTTTTGGCAGGTTGGCGGGCGGAAATATCTTTTTGTATGAGAATAAATAATCTAGTTTCGTATTACCTTGATTCCGGCACAATCGTGAATAGGAGGCATGATTGCCAGGACATCTGCGGAAAGCATTTCTCAAGTTATTGCTTGGCAATGGAATACAGGAAATGCGGTATTGAGATTTAGACCTGATAGAAGGGATTAAGACCTGGACGTGTTGTCAGTTTCATCGCCTCAATCCTTTACTTAGTATTGAGATTTAGACCTGATAGAAGGGATTAAGACCTGCGTAATCACTTGCGGATTGGCAATGCTTATCTCCTCGTATTGAGATTTAGACCTGATAGAAGGGATTAAGACTCGCCAACAATGGCAAGCAAAAAAACAGCCATGCCGATTTGGGTATTGAGATTTAGACCTGATAGAAGGGATTAAGACTTATATTATATATTTTTAATTTTATTCGATTTTTAAAAAGTATTGAGATTTAGACCTGATAGAAGGGATTAAGACTCGTCCTGCACGATAAGCAGATTGCGCATAGTGCCATGAGTATTGAGATTTAGACCTGATAGAAGGGATTAAGACCATGGGGAGGCTGTCATTTCTTTTCAGCCTCCAGCTGTATTGAGATTTAGACCTGATAGAAGGGATTAAGACCCCTGCTCGTCAGTATCAAGCCCGTTAAACTGCACTGAGTATTGAGATTTAGACCTGATAGAAGGGATTAAGACACACACGCGGTTGCCGCCATATATCTTGCCATTCCAGCGGGTATTGAGATTTAGACCTGATAGAAGGGATTAAGACTGGAAGCTGACTATCTACCGCATGGGCAAGTTCATGTAGCCAGTATTGAGATTTAGACCTGATAGAAGGGATTAAGACTATGCAAGAATTCAGTACTTTTCTCAAGTTCCACATGCGTGTTGAGATTTGGACCTGATAGAAGAGATTACTGCCTTCTCGCGAGAGCTGGTGGTTTGAATAAGCCTTCTAGAAGCTTCGTGCTAGTGTTCTTAAGTGGAACGCTCAGTTAGAATGGTGGGAGCGAAATAGAAAAATCAGCTCTTGACACCAGCCATTGATGGGATAGAATTCGAAATAAAGAAATCATCATGAAAATTGCGGAACTGAAGTTCAGGCTGGATTTTGCTAGCCCTGTGTATGTTGATGTATTTCCAGCATTCGCTCTTCGTAGTGTGTTGGGGCTGAACCTCAAGCGGATGCATTGTGTTTCCCATACTACTCTATGTCCTGAATGTCCTTTTGTGGCGACATGCGCGTATGCCTATCTGTTCGAATCGATATTGCCTAAAGGGAATGATGTACTGCCGGGGAGGGATCGGGCAAGTCATCCTTTCAGGATCGAAGTGCCTGTACTGATAGGGCAAACCATTTCCCAGCTTGAATTCGGATTTCAGCTTTTCGGGCGCGGTGTTGAATATGTGCCGCATATTATTTATGCGTTCAGAATAGCAGGTGAAAAAGGGCTCTTCCGCTCCCGCACTCCGTTTGAGGTCCATGCTTTTACCGACAGCGGCATTCCCCTGGATAATGGCGAAAAAATAAATTTGAGCAAAATCGAAACCGCGGAATTGACTGTACGCGAGGGAAAGAATTTAAGCCAGAGACGCTATCTGATCGAATGCAGGACGCCGGTCCGGTTTAAGACAAGAGGGCGCTATTCGTCTGAGTTCAGTGCGAGGGATTTCTTTGAGGCCTGCAAGCGCAGGGTCGATACGCTATTTGCCCTCTATGGCGATGAGAAGGACAGCATTCAAAAGAATTCATCCCCTGGCTTGGAGAACAGCGCTGTTGAGATCGCCGACCGCAAATTGCAATGGTGCGATTTTACAAGGTATTCAAGGCGCCAAGAATCCGTGATGAAGCTCGGTGGGGTTCTCGGTTCGTTTGTGATTGGCGGAGAGGCTCCTGAGAATGACTGGAATATGCTTGAATTGTGCTCTTCTGTAGGGATTGGGAAAAATACCAGCTTCGGGCTGGGGGCCATAGAGGTTCGAGAGGTAAGCCATGGGAGATAATTCTGATACGAGATACGAAGAAATAGTTGTTGCAGCGTTGCTGCATGACCTTGGCAAAATCGCACAGAGAGCAGTGGAAGAAAGCTGTAGAACACCAAATATGGAGGAACAGCTGCTTCCAAAGAAGCGTGACAGCACTATATATACCCATCAGCATGCATGGTACACGCATGGCGCAATCCTCAAGGTATTCGAGGGCAATTCGAGCTTTCCAAAAAGCCTGAGGCCTGAGGTCGTTGCCAGAATTGCTGCAAGTCATCACAATCCCAGCAGCTGGGCAGAATCAATTATTGCAGAAAGCGATAGAATTTCCAGCGGCGCTGACCGCCTCGAGAAGGATATCGAAGCTGAGCAGAAAGGCTCGTATATCGAACAAGCCCAACTATCGATCTTTTCGTCCATCGGACTTGACCGGGAGCGATCAACTCGAACACCAATGTATTATGCAGTTGCTCCCCTCGAAGAGAAGAATGTTCATCCGCACCCAGATATCAAGAACAGCCGAGAGGGGTATGCGCAAGTGTGGCAAAGCCTTCTGGATGATCTGCGCGCGATAAGGGAAACCGATTTTGAAAATTTTCTTTCTGCGATTGATGCAGTGCTTGAGCATTGGACATGGGCAATACCTTCGAGCACAATAGACCTGCCGGATATAAGCCTCTACGACCATGCAAAAACGACCGCAGCGTTCTCATCCGCGCTTTTCCGGTACCATGAGGCGAATGGCACACTCTATAACCAAATGGCAATCATGAATCGTGCCGAGAAGAAATTCCTGCTCGTCATGGGCGATATTTCAGGCATACAACAATACTTGTTCGATTTGAAAACGACGAAGAACAGCGCCAAGATATTAAGGGCAAGAAGCTTCGAGATCCGGGCGATTACAGAATCTGCCGTAAGAAGCATCATGCGTGCTTTCAGCATGAACCGCTTCGGCGTGCTGAGCGCCGCTGGCGGAAGGTTTTTCATGGTGCTCCCCAATGCCGAAAAAGCAGAGAACACGCTCGATGCATTGCGAACTACAATCGATGTCGAGTTTCTCAAACGCTATCTCGGAAACCTTGCGCTTTCGATTTCGGAGGGTCTTCCTGCATGTTTCGATGATTTCTTAATCAAGGGCTCCGCATTCGAATCCACATTCAAGAGCCTTCAGTTGCTGTCTGGCACGTCTAAATTCCGAAAGCTCAGAAGAGGCCTTGAGAAAACCGGGCATGTGCTCGATTTCTATTACTCATCAATAGAAAGTGCAATACGAAATGGAGGGAAAGTCTGTGACATGTGCGATGCCCGGCCTGCGCGCGAGCAAAGCGATTTTTGCACTTATTGTGAAGCATTGATAGAGACCGGCGCGAAATTGCCGAAAACAGGGTATATCAGGCTCTTGCCTGTTTCCGGGCATGGGTTGAGGCTTCTTGACGGAGAGACGCTGGAATTCAGGGAAGATCTCGAAGACGCCAGCACTGCGAGCGAACAAGCTGGATATGCCGCTGTGAACAATTACGAACGAGGAAGGGGAATATGCCGGCTTCCCTACACGGTGCCAAGGAATGAGGACGGGAGCGTAAAAGAGTTCAGCGAAATTTCAAGAGTAGCTGAAGGCGCGGATCATCTCGCAATGTTCAAAGCTGACTTGGACAACCTCGGTTCAATTTTCAGCCGAGGTTTTGCAGAAAAGCTCTCGATTTCACGCTATGCGACACTGAGCAGAATGCTGGATTATTTCTTCTCGGTCCGGGTGCGGCAGGTCATCGAACAATCCTACAGGAACATCTATACAGTGTACTCAGGAGGAGATGATCTCTGCGTGATCGGGCCTTGGCAGGAAGTCATCGATTTTGCCACTGAGATCAGGAAAGACTTCGGCCGATATGTGGGCGACAACCCTGATTTGACTATTTCTGCAGGTATTGCGCTGGTAGGCAAGGGACTCCCTGTGGCAAGGATGGCAGATGAAGCGGAAGAGCAACTGGAAGCTGCAAAAGGCAATCCTGGCAAGAACAGCATTGCGTTCCTAGGCCTCCCTATGGGATGGGAGAAATTCGAGGAATTGATAAGGAAAGGGAAAGATCTCTCCACTTGGCTCAGAAATAGAAGAATCAGCACTTCTCTTGTATACGGGCTGGTAACCCAGTCGGAAAAGGCCGAGAAGTTCGAGAAAGGCGACATCAAGAAGGAGAATGCACTTTGGAAGAGCCACTTTTTATACAATCTGAGGCGGGCAGAGGCAAGGGAAAAATTGCCTGAAGAAATCGTCAATACCATGAAAGGTTTTGCAGTCGATGCCGGCATGATGAAACTCGCACGTATTCCTGCAACCTATGCGCTGTATGCAAATAGAGAACCATAAAAGAAAAAGGAGGAGGGACGATAATGATGCAATTTTACAAATCAGGTACGGAAAGCATAAGACCCGAGCTATTGGGCCAGGAAGCTGAGAATGCGGCCGTAAAGGTGCTGCAAGTTACTCCCACGCAAATGAGAAGAATATTCAGCCAGATCAAATCCCTTGCTCAGAGGCTCGAGAAGGGCGAGAGCTGGGATGTGATAGCTCCTCTTGTCCAGCTCCAGCGGGCTCATATTGCTTACACAATAAAGAGAGGCAGGAAAAACAATTCTAAAAATGAACAAGACTGGGTGGAACTGGAGAAGATCATCAATGAAGGTATTGCCAGTGTCAGAACGCAGAAGGACTACGTAGCATTCGCGCTGTATTTCGAGGCGCTGTATGCCTTCTACTATGCCAAGACCAAACAGAGAGTATAAGCGAAGGAGCAAACAAGATGAAAGATATGAAATTGGTAGACATAAAGACGTTAAAAGGAAAGATTGAAGTCAAGACCGGCCTGCACATCGGAGCCGGCAATGATTCAATTGAAATCGGCGGCATGGATAATCCTATTATCAAAGATCCTGTTACCTTTGAGCCCTATATCCCTGGTTCCTCGATTAAGGGCAAAATGCGCTCGCTCATGGAGCTTTTACTTGTTCCAGAAAAAATCGCTAAAAATGAGGGCAAACCTTGTAACTGCGGGCGGAGCGATTGCCCAATCTGCAGAGTATTCGGCGCAGCGATAGACCGCAAGAGAAGCAGCGAAGAAACCAATGGGCGAGGTCCAACAAGGCTGATTGTGAGGGATGCCCGCCTCAGTGAAGAGTCAAGAAGGGCATTTAGTAATAGGCTTACCGAAGAGAAAAGCGAAAACAGTCTCAACAGAATAACAGCAGAAGCAAACCCTCGTCCCTTGGAGAGAGTAGTTCCTGGTGTGCAATTTGATTTTGAAATCGCCTATCGCATTTTTGATGACGGCGATGGTGGTAAGACCGACGAAAAGTTTTTCAAGGATGTGGTACTGGCAGGGCTTGCAGTGCTCCAGAACGACTATCTGGGCGGCGGCGGCAGCAGGGGCAACGGCAGAATCGAGTTCAAGGACCTCAAAGATGAATCAGGGAATCCTGTCACCTTGCCCGAACTGCATGAGGTAATGAAAAAATGACACTTTACCGGCTGAAGATTCAGCTGTTCGGAAAGATAGTGACACCCCCGGTCGGAGATACGATCTTCGGGCATTTTGTATGGGGTATCGCCAGGAGGGAGGGCCAGAAATCCGTCGCAGAATTTCTGGATTCACTTGAAGAAAAGCCTTTTATCGTTTCGAGCGCATTCCCCGAAGGATATCTCCCGAAGCCGATCTTGGCTGTAACCTGGGCAGATCAGAAAGAGAAGTACAGCTGTCTCAAACAGCTTAAAAAAATTAAGTATATTCCTTCTACCTTATTTGAAGAAGGCAAACCGCTCAGCGAAAGCCTGCTTCTTGAGACCATCGAGCGCGCAGCCAGCGAGCAGAAGGAAATCCTGCAGATAGAAAACGACAGACTACATGCTACCGTGGATCGGTTTGGTCAGGGAACATTGGAAGATATCGGTCTTTTTGCAGTTCCTGAAAAATGGCTCGCATGGAAGGATGGAGACCAGAAGCTGCCCAATCCTGTTTTTGACATCTACCTGCTGGCTTCGTTCGAAAAGGACATTCTTCTGAAGATGAGCCATTGGGCGTTCGAGAATGGCTTTGGTGCAGACACGTCGACAGGGGCCGGGCACATCGAGGTAATCTCGCTCGAGGAGGCGAAATTCCCTTCCAGCGGCAACCGGGCGATGGCCCTGGGCCCTTTTGTGCCACCAGCGGATAGTCCTATTAATGACTTGAGAGCGAACACGTTTGTCCGCAGGGGCAAGCTTGCATTCGAGTTGGGGGATTCCATGAATCCGTTCAAGAAGCCGATCGTCTTCTTCGATCAGGGAGCGACTTTCAGTTTCCATGAGGGGATGCGGCCCTATATCGGTTCAATGGTTCGGAATGTCCACTCGGATAACCGCATTGTTCAGCAGGGCTGGGCGCCAATAATCCGCTACAGCGAGGAGGCTTCATGAAGCGCTATCGATTCACCCTGCGGCCTCTGACCGCTGTCCATGTAGGGACTGGTGATGTCCTCACGCCGCTTGAATATTCATTGCTTTCCTCAACGAGTGGAGGCAGGCTCTATGCTGTCTTCTCTCCTGAGAAGATAGTTGAATCTCTGCCAAAGGAAGAAAAACAGCAGTTTTCTCAGTTTTGTTCATCAAACAACCTAATCGGATTGCGGAAGTATCTCGGCGAAAAAGTGAGAATGCCCGCAGTACTGTATGCATGTAAAGTATCGAAGGAATTCGAATCTGAATTCGATGGAAGAAAAGACGATATCAACAATGCTCTCGAAGTCGAGATCATGTATAGAAACAGCAAGCATGCTCCTGTCGTACCTGGCTCGTCGATTAAGGGGGCGATCCGCACAGCGCTTCTCGACAAGAGGGCGAGCATGATGAACAGAGCTTTGCTCGAAGAAGCCGCTCAGGAGGCAAGCAGAACCAAATTTGACAGGAAATTCCAGAGCAGAGCAATGCTTTTCTCCGCGCCTAATGATGATCCGCTCAGAGCCCTTGCAATCGGAGACTGCACCTTTTCGCCCAAGGGCAGCCAGCTGGTGAGCAATATGATCATGTATCATTTTTCTTCAAGATATGACGATCCTTTTTCCAATAAGGCAGCGATCTTTGCAGAGGTGCTTAAGGGAGAACTTATCGACGGCAGCCCGACCGAGGCATCATGCGACCTGATAATCCATGACGAGCTCTTTTCTGCAATTGTTCCGCCGGGCAGCAGGGCCTTGGGCTCTAGGGGTGGCCAGAAACTGTACCAGAAACCTGTCAGGCTCGAGGAAATGCTGGAAGCCTGCGATGAGTTCTATAACAGGGCCTTTGATTCCGAGTACAACAGGATGATCAAGAGCTCTGATGAAGCGGTGAAAATTGGAGCTGATGCTTTGGCGGACCGCATCGACTGCATGCAAGAAAAGGGAGAACACCTCATCCGCATCGGCCGCTGGAGCCATGTAGAAAGTGTCACTGTTGAAGACTACCGAAAACCCAAATCGGACAAGGGATATGGAAAGACACGTACGCTTCTACAATACAACGACAATTACTATTTGATGGGCTGGTGTGCATTTTCAGTAGAGAAAGAATGACTACTCTGGGCAAGGCTGTAACAGAAATCTGTGTTGCGCATGAGCGATTGTTGGCTCAATTGTTTCCATGCAAGGATGAAGCATGAAGAAAACTCTCTTGACTCTCCTGAGTGATCAAGTCGTTCCATCTGCGTTATTCATTTCGTCTCTCGCGGAAGTCGGCGATGATGTTTTCGTCGTTACTACCCAGAAGATGAAAGACAAGGGCAAGATCAATGATCTTGAGGAATCCCTTGGCAGAAAATGGAAGATTAGAGAGATTGTAGTACAGAACGAGGATTCGGTATCAGAGCTCAGCAGCCATCTCGATACGATTCGATGGATTGAATATGACACTGCATTCATAGATTTGACTCTGGGTACCAAGATCATGTCGCTCGCGGTGCATTCCTACTTTAGACGCTTCGATGAACTGTATACTCGGCCACGGGTGAGCTTTTTCTATCAGCCGGCAGGAAAGAACTGTATCAAGAGAATTGATGCGGATGATGCGGTGGATCCTCGGTTGTTGTCGCTGGATGAATACCTTTCTGCATGCGGAATAACTGCGATCAACAGGCAGGAAGCTTGCATTGCAGCTGCTGAAACGACAAGTGCTATCATGTTGGAGTATCCGGAGCGTTGGGGCAATGCGGGAAAGCTGTTCAGAAAATTGAGAAATGCGAGGAAACCCAAATTGTCGTCGGACAAGTCAATTTCCCTGCGCGAAGGTGAAATGCCTCAGATAGTCCTACAGGATGGTGCAGAATGGTGCCCCACCGCGGAAGAATTGCATTTAATACAGGATTTCTGCTCAGCAGCCCATTTTGATATTGGTTCCATAACGAAAAAGCAAATTGAATATTTGTCCGGAGGCTGGCTCGAGGAGTGGTTTTATCATAAAGCGCTGGAAACCATGCCGGAGTTGGGCCCTGAGCAGATTGCCTTGAGCCTTCATATCAAGACAAGGGCAGGTTTGGAAAATGAGCTGGATGTGGCGCTGATCAATCACCGCAATGCGTTCCGGTACGCTGAATGCAAGACATCTTTGGAATCTGATCAATCAGGCGCTTCGTTTCTAGTGGATACACTATATAAGCAAGCTGCGATCCGCAGGAATTTTGGGCTGACTTCATCACCAATCATAGTAACTATCGATAAAATAAAAAGAAACAATGCCTTGAGCAGGGCGCAGGACCTGGATCTGAAAATCATCCATCATGACATTATCTATGATGAAGATGCCCTGAAGCGCGAACTAGCTGCGTGCCTGAAGTAGACTTCATTGAAAAGTTCGGGAAAGAGAGACCAGATATGCCAAAAACATTGATCTGCACCGTCGGGACAAGCTTCTTTCAGGGAAATCTTGCAAGGTTTGGCAGTGAGGCCGGCAATGATGCCAACGGCGAAAATGCAGACAAGTTGGTCCATGCATACAATGCGAAAGATTGGAACGCCTTGGCCCGGGCCATGCTCGACATTTCGCCTGCTTCGAGGATGCTTGGCGCCGAGGTCAACACCATCGAGTTCATTCTTTCAAGGGTTCGAAGGGAAGATGAGTTTATAGGCAGAATAGTGTTTCTGGTTTCCGATACCGAGGATGGCATCAACACTGGTGGTGTACTGAAAGCATACTACACGGAAAGAGCCAAGAGGGAGAAGGAGCTTTCCTCCTTGCAGGCAGACTATCGCGTCATCAAGGATTTGCAGGATGCAGATCCGATTCTGTTCAAGAAATCGGGCCTCTTGAATCTTGTCAGGGCAATCTCGCAGGTAATACGAGAAGCGGGAGAGCCCGGAAAGGTCATAATCGATGCAACAGGCGGGTACAAGGCGCAAATCGCAATAGCGGTCATGTTCGGGCAGGCTCTCGGGATCGATGTAATCTATAAGCACGAACGGTTTTCTACGATCATCGATTTCCCGCCGATGCCGGTCGCGCTTGATTTTAGTTATTTTGATAAATTCAATGATCTATTTTCGGCATTCTATTATGAGCCGGCACTTACGCTCACCCTGCCGGAATTCGCTTCGTATTTCGAGTCGGACAGGAAAATTGGAACCTATTCGGAACTGACGGCGAACCGGGATTTTTCAAGGATCAGGCTGTTCTTCGAAGACGAAAAAACAGGATCCGAGCATCTATTCGCGCTCAACCATGCTGGGCTCATTTACATTGAAGCGTCCCTGCGGAGCGACAAATCGTTTGCGGCATTGCCGCTGCCGCTTCCGGAATCCGAAAGAAAAGAACCGCGCCTCAGGGATGATCACTATCCTAAAGGGTTCAGGGAATACATCGAGCGGATCTGGCAGAAAGAGCGATGGATTGCTACCATAGTCTCACTGCCGTACGACAAGCAGCGCGGTATCAAGCGAAGAGGATTCTTTCTCGGCGAAATCGATGGCGAAAAGCAGCTTATCGGATATTTCCGGGACAATGACAATTTTGGCGCCCGTTTCAGGATGCTGACAGGCTCGGAAATCGATAGTGGGTACTTGCGAGCTGCCCTGGTTCATTTAAACAGGAATGTCGATGCGTATGGATAATTCTTTTAAGATCGATTAATAAGATCATAAAAATAAAATCCTCATTATCTTCCCCATCTTCCCCCTTTCTCATTTTCATCCTCCCGTTTCCCCGTTTCCGAAAGCCTGCTCCGTTGCATGTAATTTTTAAAAAACGGGGTCAGACCCCTTCCTTCAATTTCCCCGTGATGAATTTATGCAGGATGCTCGTCACAAAGGTCTGGTAGGGCAGGCCTTCCTCGAGAGCCTTGGCCTTCAGCAGTTCCACATCTCGTTTCGAAATCCGGATGTTCATCCGGTAATCCTTCAAGGCGGTCTCTTTTGCTGCTTTGACCAGCTTCTCCCTTACGGAGTCGAAATCCTCGACAGGCTGCCACTCGCCGTTCTCTATAGACTGAATGAGCTCTCTATCTTCATCGATTGTCATAATTTGCCTCCTAACTTGAAGAATCGGGTATATTTTCTGCTCGGATAGAGCGTTTTCAGAAAATAATCGCCATTCTTCTCTTTCACGCATGGAACGCAGAAAGCATACTCGTCAATTTCGACAACCAGGATCATCTGATCTGCATACTTCTCTTTGTTCGGATGCTCCAAAACACCGATCAGATGACCTTCTTCAATGGCGACAACGATTCTCTCGAACGACATATGCCTTTCTTGCTTGAGCAAGGCATTCTTTTTCTCGTTCCAGCGGAAGCTCATGCAAATATACTAATTTTATGTGTGCCTAAAGTCAATACAATAAACAAAATTTTTCCCGGAATAGCACGATTTTTTATTTTTTTAATCTTGCGATTTCCAAACCGCGCAACACTCGTGCGAGCAGAATTTGACGGCGAGACGGTGCAGGAACTGATATATTCTGCGATATCTGTCCCTCCGCCATCTCCTTTACTCGCCCTGATGAATCCGCAATACTTATAACTGTTTGATACAATCATGCGTATCATGGCATTATCGCGCCGGGATCGCCGCATTTTCCGCATTTGCCGCATTCTCTGCGCCCCCCGAACAGGAGGAGAGATTCTGTGACATCCTGGTTCCAGATCGTTCTTCAGCTTGCGGGCAGTCTGGCCATTTTCATGTATGGGATGACCTTGCTCAGCGACGGCCTCCAGAGGGCTGCGGGAGAGCGGCTGCAGCGGATTCTCCAGTTCATTACGGCCAACCGCGTGGTCGCGGTGCTGACGGGCTGTCTCATCACCATCATCATCCAATCGAGCTCGGCGACGACGGTCATGACAGTCGCCCTCGCGAACAGCGGCCTGCTTTCGCTAAAACAGAGCATCGGGGTGATCATCGGCGCGAATATCGGCACGACGATCACGGCATGGATCATCGCGGCGGTGGGCATCGCCAAGTTCAACGTGCTGGCGGCCGCTATCCCGCTCGTGGGGATCGGCTACCTGCTCACGCTCATGGAAAAGCGCTCGGAGAAACTGAAGGATGTCGGCATTGCGCTGCTCGGGCTTGGATTTCTCTTCCTTGGCCTGGAGTATATCGCGACGGCGGTTCCGAAGCCTTCTCCGGAGCTATTGGCGTTCCTGGGGAGGTTTTCTCCCGAGACGCAACCTCTGTCCCTCATTCTGTGCGTCGCGGCTGGCGCGGTGCTGACGATGATCATTCATTCCTCGAGCGCGGCTACCGCCATGATCATTCCGCTGGCGGTCAAGGGGATTCTCAGCTTCGAGATCGCGGCGGCGCTGACCATCGGCGCCAATATCGGAACGACGATCGACGCGTTCCTGGCCTCGCTGAAGGGTGAGGCGACAGCAAAGCGCGCAGCGTGGGCCCATATTTTGTTCAATGTCATCGGGGCGGTCTGGGCGGTGATTGTGTTCCGTCCTTTCCTTGGTCTCGTGAGACTGGTTTCCGGGTATGGAAACGGGGCCGGAGCAATAGGGATCGCAATCGCGAGCCTTCATACACTGTTCAATGGCATCAATACGCTGCTGTTCCTGCCCTTCATCAACCAGTACGAGGCTCTGCTGAAGAAGCTAGTGCGGGAGCGGGAAGGAGGAGAGCACCGGATGGTGTACATAGCTCCGTCCCTCCATCCCGCGCCGGAATTATCGCTTCTGCAGGCCAGGGCCGAAATCAGGGCGATGGCAGCCAGATGCAGGGGGATGTTCGATGCTTCTCTCGATCTCGTCCTTTCGAACGAGAAGAAGGACATGAGAGGAAGGCTCGAATGGTTCCAGAGGGAAGAGCAGTACCTCGATGACATGCGCGAAGCCCTGGTAGGCTTTCTTCTGAAAGTCCAGACGGCTGACATGCCGGAATCCTTGAGGGCGCGGGTGCTGGGCAAGATGCAGATTGTGGCCGAGCTCGAGAGCGCTTCGGATGAGTGTTTTTCGATCGCTGAGCTCATGGTGAAAAAGTCGAGGCGGGACCTCAAGTTTGACGAAGAGGCGGCGCTGTCGCTTAAGCCATATGGCGAGGCTGTGCAGCAGTTCTTCGATTTCATAACATCGAATCTCGACAGGGGGCTCAATGCCACCGAGTTCGGCAAGGCAGGCGAGATCGAGAACCAGATCGACAGCTTTAAGAAGGAACTCAAGAAAATGGCGAGAAAGCGGCTCAATGCCGGGGCGGATGCCAGGACTGAACTGCTCTATATCGATCTCGTGAGGCACTTCGAAAAGATTGGCGACTGCCTCTACGCCGTCGCGGGCGAGCTGGAGAGAATTTAAGAAAGGGGGTCAGACCCCTTTCTTTAAATTTCTGCGCGCGGCCAGCCGGCAGGCAAGGACGCAGACAGTGCCCACGACGATGATGGCCGGGCTTGTCGGCAGGTCGAAGATGACTGCGAGCGCGAAGCCTGCCAGGTTGATGCACACGCCGAAGAGCGAGGCGAGCAGCATGGTCGGCTTGAAATTCAGTTTGAGCGATTGCGCGGCGAGGGCCGGCAGCAGGGTAACCGCGTCTACCATGAGCGCTCCCGTGATCCGCATGCCAAGCCCGATGCCGGCGCATACGACAACCAGTATCGCCGTGTAGACAACTGTCGAAGGGAAGCCGAAGGCGAATGCCGTTTCCCTGTCGAACAACACCGCCGAAATGGGCCTGAGAAAGCGCGCCGTTCCCGCCAATATCAATGCCGAAACGATCACGACAAGAAGGACTTCTGTTCTATCGAGGGCGAGAACATTGCCCCAGAAAAGGTTGAAGGCTTCTAAGGCGTGAATGTTGGTCTTGTAGAACAGTATGAACACAATGCCGAGGCTGGCGGTCATCAGGAGCGCCATCGCCCCGCTGGAAGTCCCTCCGGATTTCCGCACGCTGAGGCCTGAAATGGCAAACCCCGCGGCAACGGAGAACAGCATCGCGAAGAGAACAGGATCGACCCCGAGAATGAGGCCTACCGTTGCGCCGAGCAGCGACAGGTGCATGACGCCGAAGCGGGCGGGAATCAGCTCCAGCGAAAATATGTAGATGCCCAGCAGGGGGAATGCCAGCCCGCTCGCGAACAGCGCGATGATCGCCCGGCTGAAGGCAGGGATATGAAGCAGTTCCATCATATTTCGTGCCCTCTCGTTTCCGCAAGGAAGGCGCTGGTATCCAGGAGCTGTGCAGTTCCCTTCCGGAACACGATGACGGCATGGCATAATTTCACCAGTCTCCGGTCATGCGTGACGAGAATCAGAGGAACGCCCGATTTTGCGATTGAATGAATGAGCGTGCGCATGGCTTCCTGACCTTCTTCATCGAGGTAGGAACCTGGTTCGTCAAAGAGGTAGAGCGCAGGCTCCGCCGCCATGGCGCGCGCGATCGACACACGCTGGACCTGCCCGCCCGACAGGTCTTGGACTGCTTTGTCGGCAAGGTCCTCAAGTCCGCAATAGGCAATGGCCGCCTCCACAACCTCGCGGTCTAGGCGGCCAAAACGGCCTGTCAAGCCTAATTTGCCCAGCCTGCCGAACGATACAGCCTCCCGCACCGAAATGCGCAGCTGGCCGGAATTTCCTTCCGGCCGATTTTGGGGGATATATGCGAGCTTCTTGCGCGTCTGTGCAAACGCTGTTGTCCGCGTATCCATGCCCAGAAGGCGAAGCTCGCCATCAAACGGAGGCAGAAGCCCGAGGCAGGTTTTGAGGAGCGTTGTCTTGCCGGCACCGTTGGGGCCGACAAAGCCAATGACAGTACGCCTCTGCGTTCGCGCCGCAAGATCGATACGGATATTTCGCACTACCGGCTCCGCCCGCTTATATCCTATGGAAAGATTTTTCGCTGACAGAAGCGGAGAAGATGTTTCGTCCACATCTCCAGATGCCCGCCCGCCGTTGGGCATTGGCGAATCCAGGCTATTGTCTGCCATGGCCCAGAATGGCTTTTTCATTGTAAAGGAATACATCCTCGATGGTACGGGTACCGTCCTTGCCAGGGAAATTGATGAGGAGCACATGCGGCACGCCGAGGCTCTCTGCCAGGGCCTTGCCGCCCGGGTTGTGATAATTGTCCAGCACCATGACAGGTTTTTTCTTTATCAGATCGAGAACTACGGCAGGCGAAGGCTCGCCGGGGCCAAAAGTCCCCACGACATCGAGCCCGAGCCAAAGCGCGAAATTCTTCATGTACGCTTGCACAACAACCCGTTTGTCGGGCAGAGCGGCGGCTACCCGCTCGCGCATGGCGTCCGAGAATGCGACAAAAGACTTCGCCCACTGTTCCTGGGCCTGGGTCGTCCCCAGGGCTTCTGCAATTTTTTTCGATTCAGCAATGATAGTTGAGGGCACATTGTCGGTGTACACTGCGAGCACTCTCAGATTGCTGTTTTGTGCTGTTTCTGCGAGCTTTTTGGCGAATTTTTCGTAGCCTGAATACACGATGAGCGATGCATGCTGCACCGCGAGCAAGTCTGACGGCTTGATTTCGTACTCAGGCGGATGCTGCAGTTCAAAGGGAGCTATCGTCACGATATTTTTCGCGCCGGCGGCAATCGCAAACGCCTGCACCCACGAGGTGGAGGCAATGACGGGCTGGTCTTGCGCCGCGAGCGGCAGTGCGGATAGGCAGAGCAGCGCGAGGAACATCCAGACCAGGCTTCGTTTTGAATGAGAAGAGCCGATACCCATATGAGAATCCTTTGAGAGTTGAGTGTGATGGCGGGCTTCGTGCACACCGGGAAGCGCTTCGAGCGCCTCGGGTTCAATGCAGCTTCAGAAAGCAACGTTCCGCGGCCGCATCCGGTTTGTATGTTCCAGCATGGCGCTGGCATGCAGATTCATCTGCGCGTGTCCATTGCCTCCGGGCAAGGGCAGCGATACAAGTATCGCGGTTTCAGTGTAATGCGAGGTCAGTGTACCGCAAGTCCAAGTTCCGAAGCAACAAGCTGGACAGCCTCTTCGATACATCTGGAAAGAGAAGAGGCAGGCAGGCCGGCAAGTATGAAATGAGGCTGATTGACCGGCAGCAATATCTTCTTGCCGCTTGCCCGCATTACGGCGCGGGCTATCTTCGGCGTGATCTCGCCCATCATTGCATCAGGAAGAACAATGCCGATCGGGCCGAGAATGATCTGGCCCAGGTTTATCGAGACCCGAATCGCATTTTCCCCGGAGGCTCCCCGGTCAGCCCCTGCTTTTATCATCTGTTCGGTCGCCGAAGCGTTCGTGCCCAGGGCCAGAATCTCGACATCGTGCCCGAAAGCCTGCCGCACCCGCGCGCATAGCTGAGAGCCGATGCCCCCGCCAAGGCCGTCGACGACCACAATGATCGGCTTTTTCTCCATGAGCGAAGGATAGAGTCAATCCGCGGGTTTTGCAAGGATAAAATTTAAAAAACGGGGTCAGACCCCTTCTTTTAAAATTACTTCCGCCTGCTCCAGCACGAGCTCGGTGGCGCGGGCCTGGCGGTCGGGCGGGTAGCCGTATTTTTTCAGGATGCGCTTGATGATGACCCGCATTTTGGCGCGGACGCTCTCGCGCACTGCCCAGTCGATGGTGAGGTTGGCGCGCACGGCTTTGACGAGTTCCTGGGCAATGAGCTTGAGCTTCTCGTCGCCGAGGACGGAGACGGCGCTGTCGTTGGTTTCGAGGGCGTCATAGAAGGCGATTTCGTCCTCGGAAAGGCCGAGCTTTTCGCCGCGCCGGTCAGCTTCGCGGACTTCCCTGGCGAGGGCAAGCAGTTCCTCGATGACCTGCGCGGTTTCGATGGCGCGGTTCTGGTACTTGCGGATCGCCTCTTCGAGGAGCTGGGAGAAGGCTCGTGCCTGGACAATGTTCTTGCGGCTGCGCTCCCTGATTTCGCCTTGGAGCAGCTTGCGGAGCATTTCCACGGCAAGGTTTTTCTGCGGCATGCCGCGCACTTCAGCGAGGAATTCTTCGGACAGGATCGAAATATCGGGCTTTTTGAGCCCCGCGGCGGCAAAGATATCGATGACTTCGTCGGAGCTCACCGCGCGCGAGACAATCTGGCGGATGGCATGGTCGAGTTCTTCGGGACTGCACCCGTCCTCTGCTCCGGGGCGCTTGCTGAGCACCGATTTCACCGCCTGAAAGAAGGCCACATCGTCGCGGATTTCCAGCGCCCTGTCGTGCGGGACAGCGAGCGCGAAGGCTTTGGAGAGCTCGGCAACAGCCCTGGCGAGGCGATTCTTGCCATCTTCCTGGGCTAGGATGTGTTCCTGGGCCGCGGGCAGGAGCGAAAGCCGGTCCTGCGCCCCGCCGGTTTTCCAGACTCCCCAGTCAAAGCCATGGAAGAGGCCACAGCAGATTTCGTACTTCTCCAGCATGAGGGAGACTGCTTCTTCCTGGTCGATGGCGGTGCGCCCCGTGCCCCCGCTCTCGGTGTAGGTGGCGAGCGCGTGTCTGAGCTCGTCGGCAAGGCCGAGGTAGTCGACGATGAGGCCGCCGGGTTTGTCCCGGAAGACGCGGTTGACCCGCGCGATTGCCTGCATGAGGCCGTGCCCGCGCATCGGCTTGTCGATGTACATCGTGTGCAGACAGGGTGCGTCGAAGCCGGTCAGCCACATGTCGCGCACGATGACGAGCCTGAATGGATCACTCGGATCCTTGAAGCGCGCGGCAAGCGCATCGCGGCGCTGTTTGTTGCGGATGTGTTCCTGCCATTCGGCGGGATCTGAGGCCGAGCCGGTCATCACGATTTTGAGCATGCCGCCGGTGTCATCGTCGCTGTGCCACTCGGGGCGGATTTTCGTGATGGCCCTGTAGAGATCCACGCAGATGCGCCGGCTCATGCAGACGATCATCGCCTTGCCGTCCATGGTCGCAAGGCGGTTCTCGAAGTGACGGACAAGGTCCACCGCAATGAGTCCGAGGCGTTTCTCGGTGCCGACAAGGGCCTCGAGCTGGGCCCACTTGGTTTTGAGCTTTTCCTTGTGCTCTATTTCCTCGCCTTCGGTGACTTCCTCGAATTCCTCGTCCAGGCGAGGGCGCTCTTCTTCTTTGAGTTCGAGTTTGGCGAGTCTGCTTTCATAGTAAATGGGTACGGTAGCGCCGTCCTGCACCGCGCGTTCGATATCGTAAATACTGATGTAATCGCCAAATACGGCGCGAGTGTTCGCGTCGGCGAGCTCGATGGGGGTGCCGGTGAAGCCGATGAAGGAGGCGTTCGGGAGGGCTTCGCGCATGTGGCGGGCAAAGCCGTCGATGAAGTCGTACTGGCTTCGGTGGGCTTCGTCGGCGATGACGACGATGTTGCGGCGGTCCGAGAGCAGGGGGTGCTGGTCTTCTTCTTCTATGGGGAAGAATTTCTGGACTGTGGTGAAGATGACGCCGCCTGAGCCTGTGGTGAGCAGCTGGCGGAGATGATCCCGACTTTTGGCCTGTACAGGCTCCTGCCGCAGAAGCTCGTGGCTGAGCGCAAAGGTGCCGAAGAGCTGGCTATCGAGGTCGTTGCGGTCGGTGATGACCACGAGGGTGGGGTTCTGCATCTGTGGTTCGAGGACGATGCGGCCTGCGTAAAATGCCATAGTGAGGCTCTTGCCGGACCCCTGGGTGTGCCAGATGACGCCGACACGCTGGTCGCCGGGCCTGGCGCCGCGCGGGGGGCGAGTAAAATAGACGCCGGTCTCTTGGACTGATTCGGGCTGGGCAGCTGGTGTGCAGGCGCGCAGGGTCTGCTCGACAGCAGCGTTCACGGCGTGGAACTGGTGGTAGCCTGCCATAAGCTTGATGATTTTGCCGCCGCCTGTGTCGTGGAATACGATGAAGTGGCGGACAAGGTTGAGGAAACGGCTCGGTTCAAAGACGCCTTCCAGAAGGACATGAAGCTGGGGAAGTCTCGTGTCAGCGAGTGCTTCGCCTTCGATAGTCCGCCAGGGCATGAAACGTTCGCGGTCCGCGGTCAGCGTCCCGATGCGCGCTCCGACGCCATCCGAGATGACCAGGGCTTCGTTATAGCTGAAAACCGAGGGGATTTCTTTTTTGTAGGTCTGGAGCTGGTGGAAGGCAGTCCAGATAGTTGCATTTTCGTTGGCAGCGTTTTTGAGTTCGAACACGGCGAGGGGCAGGCCGTTGACAAAGAGCACGATGTCAGGCCTGCGCCCGTGCTGGTTTTCGACAATGGTGAACTGGTTGACGGCGAGGAATTCGTTATTTGTGGGCTCGTCAAAATCGAATACGCGCACAGCGTCGCCGGCTATGGAGCCGTCCCTGCGCCGGTACTCGACGGGCACGCCTTCGACAAAGTAGCGGTGCATCGTGTGGTTGTTCGCGATGAGCGAAGGCGAATCGGGGCGCATCAGCCTGCGTGCCGCTTCGTCGAGCGCGTCTGCGGGAAAATGGGGATTCAGGCGGGCAAGGGCTTGCCGCAGTCTGCCTTCGAGCACCACCTGGCTGTAGCTAGCGCGCTCAGCGTCCGGCATATCCGGCGCGATGTCCGGGCCAAAGAGGGTCTGCCAGCCGATGGCAGAAAGCCAGGAGAGGGCGGCGGATTCAACTTCGGATTCATACAATTGGGTCATGCATTACCCCACAATTTCATTTATTGTTTGTATAAAGCACTGAAAACTCGGAGAGCGGTTGCGTTGTGCATCAATAAATTTGCCAATGGTGCGTGCGGCTTCTATTTTGGGCAACCCGCTTTTGAAATAACCGTACCGTTGCAAAATTCGCTCAAACACTTCCCAGGTTCCTCCGACAATGGCATCAGGCTGGCGGTATTTCTGCTGATTATGAATAGTTGCTGAAACCCGCGGGTATGCAGCTTTTACCGCTTCCCAATCTCCGAAATACCAGGACTCCAGTTCTTCAATCACAATTCGGTTTACCAGTTCCCATGTTCCGGTTTTCGATTGGCTTTTTGTCAGAAGGCCGGCCTTCACGGCGCAATTTTCAAGCTTTTGCTTCAATTGCTTGCAGTCGTCATCATCGCGATCTACAATGACAATTATCCGCCACTTTCCTTGTATCGATTGGAGCGACTTGGCATACCCGCGAAGCCGGGATTCAAGTTTGGCCAGCAGGTCAGTTTTTCCTTGAAAAGCATTAATCTGAAATGAAATCGTCTGGGGTAATATACGGGGGAGCAATGTTCGCAAAAATGCCTCCATGGACGGTTCTTCCACCAGGAACACCAGATGCTGTTCTGCAATCACAATGCGAGCTCCTGGTATCAGTCCATTGACTTAGAAAACCAAGTTGGTGCCCCCTGATTGACCAAGGGGTCTCCGACACCGAGCTGTCCTTCCATCCAGAGATGGCCAAGTAAAGCTCCTTCCGCAACAAACTCCTTGATGCCTCGAATTTCGCTTGCTTTTTGCGCTCTTGTATAGCCTTTGTCATCACGCCATAAGACACGGACTTCTTCAGGCTTCAGGCTATTCAAAAAGAAGGGTGAATGAGTGGTAACCAGCAACTGTGTTCTTGCTGTAGCTTTGCGGCACTCTTCAGCAAGCTCCAGCAAGAGGCGCGGGTGGAGATGGTTTTCAGGTTCCTCAATACCGATGAAGGGAGGGGGGGCCGGGTCATACAGCAGTACCAGGTACGCGAGCATCTTCAGCGTTCCATCGGAAGCAAACCGGGCAAGAATCGGGTTGGCAAAAGGTGCATCTTTTATCTTCAGCAGCAGTCTGCCATCAGGCATGGTTTCGGTCAGCACGCTTTCTATCCGCGGCACCCGAAGGCGCAGGACTTCAAAAATCTTTTCGAGTCGCTCCGGGTGTTGCTCGGCGAGATATTGCATGACATTCGCGAGGTTTTCACCGGTCTTGCTCAAGCGCTCATTGGGCCCAGCCTCCGGCTGGCCGCGGGCGTTGTCGGCTGAAAGATAGGAAACGTACCATCCAGTAATGAATTCGCGCAACGCCGCAACGCGGGGATGTTCGGCAAACTGGCCCAACGCATTGACAGCGAGCAAATTGGGACTTTTGAGAGGAATATCAATCCGACGATCCTTTTCATCTGGCTGTTCGCCGCTTGTCGCTTGTCCCTGCCCTCGTCGATAGTCCAAAAAGCGGAATGGCTTACCTATGCTTCCTCGGCGCCACTGAAGCCATTCTTCCACCACAACGGGACTGCCAGCCTCTTCATCTATTGCAAGATGATACGTCACCAAGGGATAGCCGGGCTCACGATACTTTATCTCAATTGAAACCGGGCCTTCACTGCCCCTGGTCTTGATTTCCTTTGCTCGCCCGCGCTTGTCCCAGGCACGGCGCAAACCTGAATCAAAGCATTCCGAAAGAAACGCGAATACATCGAAAACCGTCGATTTCCCGCTGCCATTGGGTCCCAGCAAAACGGTAAGCGGGGTAAGGTCCTTGAATTCCACTTCCCGCAGAGCCCGAAAATTCGTTACTTTGAGGTATTCGATGCTTGCTGGCGCTTGAGCCGTCGCTCTGTCTGCTCTCATGGATTGCCCTCCGGAAGCCTATCAATAATATCACTCGGCATTTTCATCTGTTATTCATTGCAAAAATTCCCAATTTTTTTCGTTCGGTTTACATTATAAGCACAAATTATAGATTGTCGCCAAGGAATTATGCCCATTTGTGCTTTAAAATGCGCTCAGCGTCTTCTATCCGCAGTTCTCCTGAGATGAGCTTGGGCAAAAGGGTGTCGCGAAGGGAGGAGAGGGCGGCGGATTCGACTTCGGATTCGGTCAGATTTGGCATGGTATGTCCTTTGGTACAGGCACCTTGCAGTGTGCACCTATAGTATATTCAGTGGTCATAATCCACGTTCCTTCAAGAACATCTCTGCATCCTTCACTCGAATTTCCCCGGAAATTTATTTCTCTCATGACCGGTTTTGCCTTCGCATATTCTCAACAGATTTCACAAAGTCTGGCGGTTCAGCTTTCTTATTCCATTCATCCCAAAAATCAATTGTCGCACTGAGAGGTTTTTCACTTGGTTGATAAATCTTAATTCTGCTTGGAAGCAAAACGGCGTCACCAACAACTAATGCCTCACCAATATCGAGGATTGGAAGGGTATCCATCAATCCTTCAAGGCTTTCTGGCATAAGTCGTTTCACCGTTGCTTGATCGTCACCATTTGTAAGGCGTAACGCTATGACGTTGTTGCACTGACTGAGTATTGTGGGGCTCACGTCGGACGGACGCTGACTAACAATGAGGAGTGCAACTCCGTACTTGCGGCCTTCTTTAGCTATCTTTTCGAAGTTCTCGATAGCCCGCTGCTCTACTGGATTCTTGCCATCCTTCGAAGGTAGATATAGATGAGCTTCATCGCAAACAAGGGCCATGGGATGGCGTTTATCGCGATCTGTCCAGAACTGAACCTGATAGATGATTCGCGCCACCAAGCCTACGATGACTGGAAGAATGTCTGCTGGAACCTCGGAGAAATCGATAACCTTAACCTGTGCCTTTTCTGTCGAGTAGTCCATCAACTGTTTCGCTATGCCAGCCATCGCATCATATTCATGTTGAGCTGTTGGAGCTTGGAATAAGAACCCATATCGTTTATCACTGATTTTGCTTTTGAGGCGGACAAGAAGGCGGCTGAATTGGCCATAGAATGGCCCTTGCTTGTCTTTATTAGATCCAGGAACCATTTCCGTGTTCAGCTCTTCCAGCTTCTTAATGACATCTATAATCTGAAATGGTATGGGGCTATCGAGGGTGAAGGCATTCAGTACCTCTTTTTTTTTCAAGTCTTCAAGGGTTCTCTTTTTCTCGGCGACGACAGTATCTTGAAAAATCATCACTTGGTTATGTGCGCTGAATTCGCTCCGGTCAATGAACATGGCCTGCAATTCCTCTGAATTAAGGAGCCAATAGGGAAGAAAAAGTAGAGCCTCGTCAGATTTACCTAGTTCTTCTGGTCCAGGAATGCGAAGATGTCTCGCATAGGACAATTCTCGGTACTCGCCATGAAGGTCGAATACAATAAGATTCGATGATGGTAGTTTGGCTGCTTGCTCAAGGATCGACGCAACCGTCCATGACTTGCCCGAGCCGGTGCTGCCGAGAAGGGACGCATGACGTTGGAACAGTTTATTGCCATCGAGATAGGCTCTCGCCTTTTCGTCAATAGTATAGCAGCCAATCTCCAATGAATGTTCTGTCATGGTCTCCACAGAAAGCAAACTCATGAAAGCTTGTAACTGCGAATCGCGAAGAATATAGCAAGTGCCATCAATCTCAGGCACTTGGACAAGCGAGCGAGAGAAGCGGGTCTTGTTATCAGAAGATAGACCAACAGTCCCCACCAAAGTCAATTGGACCGTGTTAAGCACGCTCTCACGAGGAAAAGCTGCTGTTGGTGCATCATCGGAGTCGTTTTCCTCGGTGATGGATTGTTCCTCCAGCACGGGCGTCTTTATCACCTTGTCGATGATGCCGATTAACCACTCCTCAACAGCGCCGGGGAGTGAAAGGGCAACGAGTTGGCCGACACGGGCTTTTCTGAGATCTTCATCGCTGTTTACCTGAACACTGACTCTACGGGTATCCACCGCTCGGACTTTCCCGATCAAGTGTGACGCATCGAATGTGAAAATCGCCATGATTAACCTCCAAGAATTTGTCTTGTGAATTCGCCAATATTCCAAAGTTTCTTATCAGGGAGCATCAACCAATCCGAATATTGCTTGTTATAGACCCGTGAACCGTTTGCGTTTTGTTCCTGCATCTTACAGACAATCCAAAGGTTATCCGACTGTTGAAGTAGCGACTCTATGCGCGCATTCGAATCTTTGGTAATAATCAATCCGTGACATTGCTGCGCAATGAGTTTACGCTTAATATATTCCTCAAGATGTACGTCATTGAATCCATAGCCGAGAAAGAGAAAAAGTGAGGCCTTGTTTATTTCTGCGTCTGCCGTCTGGAGAAGTTCCTGTCTATACCGCTGAAGCGTTTGATATTTGGATAGGCCGGGCGTGATCATCACCCGCTCGGCATAATCAGGTGGATTCCACATCCAAGCGTCGTTCTCAATAACGATGTTCCGGTGAAAAAAATAGTTTAACGAACCATGGACTTTATAAAGACGCACATGCTTCTTGTGCTTGTAGATAATCTTCATTTTACGGTTTTGACAAATTTGCTTTGCTTCTTTTAGAGCGCGATCTACTGCTTGCCAGTCCTTCCTCCGCTCAACACCACCAAATAGACCATTCGTGTAGGGGATTCCCGCAGCATCACAAGCATATTCAAAAAGCATGTCATAATTGGGCGTCAGTACATGAAGAATAGGGTCGCCTTCTGGAAGCGTATCGACCAGTTTCTTTAATATCATGGTTGCAGGCCATTGGGATTCTCCGTTTGCTATGCGATATGCGTAGGTCTTGTCTATCTCGGCAATAAAATCACCAGTGATTCTTGTCAGTTGTTTAAGTAGGTCTTGATCGCTAACGGAATTCAGGGCGTTTTCTAAGTCGGTTCCATTGTTAAGCGCTGAGATAACAGCGTCCCATTCGGTTTTCTTCGTGCCGGTCAAAGCCAGTTTCTGAATTTCCTCAATCAATGCCTTCTGCAATGCGTTCATTCCGAATCTTTCGTCCAAGGCGCACGACATCCCTGTTCCAAAAACTATAAACGGCTTATTGCGAAAGAATTCTCTTATTGCCTTGATTGCTATTTCTTCCGTTAGGCATGGCTTATTATCCATTTACGCCTCGCTCCTTCAAAAACCTCTCCGCATCCTTCAACCGAATTTCCCCGGAAATCAATTTTGGCAGCAACGTATCGCGCAGGACGGCGAGGGTGCGGGATTCGGCTTCACGTAACCGAATTCCCTCTCGCAACGTGCTCCATCTCTGATTGAACTCCTCCGCGACTGCTTCGGGAGGAACCACACACGGAATCGAAGAGAAATCGGTATACGACAACGACTGGCGCACACTGCCGCTCGCCAGCGTGTTGATCCACGTCTTCGTGTGCACGCACTGGAGCGAAAACCAGAGGAACCATCGATATGCAAGCTTCGGCCGCACAACAACATAGACGGGGCTGACCCCGCCGAGGACATCTTCTTCCAGCATCCCGACGGAACCGATATTGATTCGTGAGGGGTTGTAAGCGAAATCCCACTGCTCAACGACTAGATACTTGTTTGTCTCTTTGCTGTATACGCGCTTCGTGAAGTGATCGTCCGACTTCAATAACTTGCCACTGGATACTGCCGAAAGAACGACTACCTCGCGCTGGCCGACTCGTTCGGATCGCTGTGTTATGAAGCTCCCGAATGAGCCCACCCTCCACCCCTTCGGAATCATCCCCATTTCTGACTCCACCAATTCGTCGGGGAAGAGTTCGGCGATTTCTGGTTTGAGGGTGGGGAGGGCGGCGCGGCTGACCTGGGCGTTGGTCCAGTCGGGGTGTTCGCGGCGGACGGCGGCTTTGGCGCGCACGGGGTCGAAGTCCACAAACCACGATTTGAAGATCGCCCGCGCCATTTCTTCCAAGGTCTTGCTCATCCTGCGGTTGAGTTCGATCTTGTCGTCCAGGGTGCCGAGGATGTGGGCGATGGCGCGCTGTTCGGGGAGGGGTGGACATGGCATTTCGAGAGAAGCAGCATACTCCCACTGAGCCCTTGGCATTTTCGTGCCATTTGAGGCACGAACTATTGGTTTGACAAAAAGATCGGATGCCATTAAGTAAAAGAGATAGCCGGAATCAACGACTGGCTGAGGGCGAACGACCCAAATGTCGGTTGAACAGATCCCGCTAAAAGGCGGCCTCACGACTTTGCGGAAGTATGGTCGCAACTTGCCGAAAAGGATGTCACCAGCGCAGAAACGGGCCTTGAGGCTCGTGGCATCTTCGGCGGCTCCTCTTCCTAGCAATTGAAGGGTGCTTTCACCAATATGTTCCAAGCCGATGTAAGGAAGACTTGGCGCATCGGAAGGATGCACTGTATCTCGCACGAGGAAAGCCATACGAGCAAAGCGCTCAACACGCCACTCACCCCCCATATCCCTGCTCCTCATGCCTTTGTCGAAGATATCGTTTCATAATGGCTCCGTGCCTTCTTTGAGTATTGCCAGATAGCGGTCATAGGCAAAAATACGATTGCGCTTGTGACCGGTGAGCTCTCGCGCAATACCGAGTTTGACAAGCGTTTCCATGCCTTTGGCAACCGCGGGGAAGGTCAGCCCTACCCGCTTGCAGGCTTCGCTCACTGTCAGAAGCGGTCGCTGGCAGAAGACGTTGTACACGCGCAAGGCGCTATTAGCCATCCGACCCGCTGCCTGGATTTTTTGTGCGTCTTCCTTGAACAAAGCCACCAGGCGCTGCGCGGTCTCCACAGCGTTCTGAGCGGTGTGCACGACGCCTTCGAGGAAGAAATCGAGCCAGGCTTCCCAGTCACCCTCCACTCTTACAAGGTCAAGCAGTCGGTAGTACTCCCAGCGATGCTGCTTGAAATAGAGGCTCAGATAGAGCAAAGGTTTCTGCAAAATGCCCTCATGATGCAGAATGAAAGCGATAAGCAGGCGCCCGATACGCCCATTGCCATCCAGGAATGGGTGGATCGTCTCAAACTGAACGTGAGCGAGGGCGGCGCGGACAATGGTTGGATATGGCCAGTCTTGGTTATGAAGGAAACGTTCCAGTTCTGCCATACAGTCTTCCACTGCATCCGGAGGCGGGGGAACGAAATAAGCGTTGCCCGGCCGCGTGCCTCCGATCCAATTCTGGGTGCGCCGGAATTCTCCCGGTGATTTTTCGCTCCCCCTGCCACGCGACAGCAGTGCCGCATGCATTTCTCGAATCAGACGACTGGAAAGGGGAAATCCTTCCCGCAGGCGTTCCAAGCCATGTTCTAAAGCCGCTACGTAATTCGAGACCTCCACGACATCTTCAAAGGGCACACCGGGTGCTTCTTCCATTTCAAAGAGCAGGAGGTCGGAAAGTGAGGACTGCGTACCCTCAATTTGGGAGGAAAGCAATGCCTCACGCCGCACATACGCATAAAGGAAAATATCCGGGTCGGGCAGAAGAAGCGTGAGGCCGTCAAGCCGGCCAAGAGCAAGAGTGGCCTGCTCCAGCAAGCGACCCCGACGACCAGTAAGGTCTGGTGCGGGATTCGGTGGAAGCGGGAAGGGAATGAAAGCGCGAATCTCCTCTCCGCCAATGGTGGCGACACGATAATTTCCGGACAAACCCCGTTTCATATACCCAATCCTTATTCAAGAAACGTTAAATAAGATCTATTACTATTAAACGATTGTGTGCTTTTGTTTAATAAAGACCTCTTACCCGCCTTACCCCAGCTCCTCCTGTCCATCAAACGTGAAACCTGCCGCCCGCCTTCGGTTTGAACTATTAAGAATTGCTTAATAGTTGCCCCCTGATCGAGTTCTCCTTCTTCGTAAATGGTTTTCAGATGCTGGTTTATATTGGCGACGGTTACCTGGTACAGTTCCGCCATGAGCTTCTGGGTAAGCCATACAGTCTTGCCATCAACGCGCACCTGCACGCGCAACGCGCCGTCCTGATAGATGAGCAACTGGCCTTCGGGGGGAACAGGAGCCGGCTTATTTTCCATACCCCAACTCCTCCAGGTTCTTCCAGATTGCCTCGTCGAGCTTCTTCGCCTCCTCCATCTGCTCGCGCAGCTGGGCGGTCAGGCGCGCCATTTTTTCCTCGAAAGGTTCGTCATCGTCCTCGACTTCCTCGGCGCCGACGTAGCGCCCGGGCGTGAGCACATAGCCATGCGCGCGGATCTCTTCAAGCTTCGCGCTTTTGCAGAAGCCGGGAATGTCCTGGTAGGTCGCGTCCGCGGTGTCGGGGTCGCCGCGCCAGGCGTGGTAGGTGCCTGCAATCCTGGCGATGTCCTCGTCGGTGAGCTCGCGGTGGACGCGGTCAATCATCATGCCCATCTTGCGGGCGTCGATAAAGAGCGTTTCGCCGCGGCGGTCCCGGCAGGGGCGGCCTGACGACCTTCCGCTTTTGTCGCGGGCGATGAACCAGAGGCAGACCGGTATCTGGGTTGAATAAAAAAGCTGGCCAGGCAGGGCCACCATGCAGTCCACAAGGTCGGCTTCGATGATGTTCTTGCGTATTTCACCCTCGCCTGACTGGTTGGAGGACATCGAGCCGTTGGCGAGCACAAAGCCTGCGTAGCCGTTCGGCGCGAGGTGGTGGATGAAGTGCTGGACCCAGGCGAAGTTCGCGTTGCCGGCAGGAGGAATACCGTATTTCCAGCGCTTGTCATCTTTTAAAAGATCGCCGCGCCAGTCCGAATCATTGAAAGGCGGGTTGGCGAGCACAAAATCCGCCTTGAGGTCGGGATGCAGGTCGCGGTGAAAGCTGTCGGCGTGCTCAGGGCCGAGATTCCCGTCGATACCCCGGATGGCAAGGTTCATCTTGGCGAGCCGCCAGGTGGTATGGTTCGATTCCTGCCCGTAAATACTGATGTCGCCGACTCTTCCGCCGTGCGCCTCGACGAACTTTTCCGACTGGACGAACATGCCGCCCGAGCCGCAGCAGGGGTCGTAGACGCGGCCTTTGTAGGGCTGGATCATCTCGACGAGGGTCCTGACAATACAGCGCGGCGTGTAGAACTGGCCGCCTTTCTTGCCCTCGGCGCTCGCAAACTGGGAGAGGAAGTACTCGTACACGCGGCCCAGGATGTCCTTTGAGCGGTTTTCGCGGTCGCCGAGGCCGATGTTTCCGATGAGGTCGATGAGCTGGCCGAGCCGCTGTTTGTCGAGCGCAGGGCGGGCGTAATCCTTGGGGAGCACGCCTTTGAGCGAGGGGTTGTCGCGCTCAATGGCAATCATGGCATTGTCTATAATCTTGCCGATGTCCGGCTGTTTGGCATGAGCCCGGAGATGTGACCAGCGGGCTTCCTGCGGAACCCAGAACACATTGGCTGCTTGATACTCGTCCGGATCCTCGGGGTCGGCCCCGTCCGCACGCTCAGCCTCGAGCTTCGCGTGCTGTTCCTCGAAGGCGTCGGAGATGTACTTGAGGAAGATGAGGCCGAGCACGACGTGCTTATACTCGGCAGCGTCCATGTTGGACCGCAGGGCGTCAGCCAACTTCCAGAGTTCCGCCTCAAAGCCGAGATTAGCGCCATTGCTGTTCTTTTTCGCCATTCGAATCGCTCCTGGTGCGCGCCCTCAGCGGCGCGGGTATGCATGTTTTGTACTGCTTGCCTATTGTACCCAATTCTGGCAGGCGTGCGAAAGAGGAAGAACAAGACAGAAGTCAGCTGCAAGGCAATTGTTCAAGGTTGACAAATAGGTATTTATATTATATTTTTGTCAACAGGAGGCACATGCAATGTCGAGTTCTTTTGGCCAGCGCTTGAAGTCAGCGCGCATCATGGCCGGATTGTCCATGGATGCGCTCGTTGCAAAAATGGGTCATTTGATCTCGAAGCAGGCTGTAAGCAAATACGAGAATGGCATCATGCTGCCGGACAGCAGGACTCTGCTTGCACTGGCTGATGCTCTTTCTGTCAAGCCAGACTATTTCTTTGCGCAGCGCCAAATACTTATTGATGAAATAAATTTCAGGAAAAAAGCGGCCGCATCGAGGAAAAGCATTGCTTCGCTTGAGGAGAGAATCAAGGATGAGCTGGAAAGATACCTTGAGCTGGAGTCCTTGTTTCCTCAAAGCGCTCCGCTGCACAACACCATGAATTTTGAAGCAATCCGGAATCTGGATGATATTGAGGCGGCAGCCCTTCAGCTTCGTGATGAATGGGGTGTGGGAAAAGAAGGACCAATCGCTTCGGTAGTAGACCTTCTCGAAGAGCATGATATCAAGGTCATTGAAATAGGCGCGCCATCCGGTATTGATGGCATTTCCGGAAAAGCGGGTGAGGTTTCATTTATAATTCTTGATAAAAACGCCCCATCAGATCGCAAGCGCCTGACTGCACTCCATGAATATGCCCATTTGCTTCTCTCCTTTGATTCCTCACTTGAGCAAAAGGCCATGGAAAAATTGTGCCACTCTTTCGGCGCTGCTTTTCTCATGCCAAGGCATGTCATGTTCAGAGAGCTGGGGAAAAGCCGCTCGGAAATCTCGTTTGCTGAGCTCAAGGCGCTCAAAGAGCAGTACGGAATTTCCATGCAGGCTGTTCTGTACAGGGCAAAACAGTGTGAAATTATCAGCAATTATGTGTATGAAAAGATTATAAGGCAGATGAGCGCTTTCGGCTGGAGAATGAAAGAGCCGGGGGAATATCCAGTCAGAGAAAGACCGCAACGTTTCGACCAATTGCTGCACAGGGCCATCTCCGAGGAATTCATATCTATTTACAAGGCTTCCTTTCTTGCCAACAAGCCGATCGAAAGAATTCGGCTAGAAAGGATTCTGGGAGATGCGCCTGCTCATTCATGATGCGAGTGTACTCGTAGATCTGGCAGAATGCGGGCTCCTCTTTCGATGCCAGATTGCTCGGTGCTATTTCATGCACAGAATCGCAGGGGAATTGTTCTAACTGGAGATAGTCGATTGCGTAAAGAGGCGAGAACAAAAGGACTGGAAGTTCACGGGACGCTTTGGATTCTTGACCTCCTTGTAGCACAACAACTCATCGATGCAGTTGAAGCGAAAGAAAAATTGGAATTTCTCATAAAAAGCAATCCACGCCTGCCAAAAACGAAATGTTCAAAACTTATTGAATCGTGGCTCACCAAGGACAGGTGAGAATAAACAATCTGAATTTCTTCAAATAATTCGTTTGCGAAGCAGATATGCAGGATGTGGTTATTGGTTGGAGGCCAATTCGATATTGAATAACCGTCCCTATATGATGAGACTGTGCCTGCATGGCGCAATGCATTTTACTTTATTGATAATTCCTGATAATGCCGATAATCATGGTATCCAAGGAGGAACTAGGATGAAAAAGAAAAGCGGGATTGTACTGAAGCTCGCGCTTATCGCTGCGCTCGCGGTAATTGCTCTCGCGTCATGCGATATCAATGCGCCCGCGGGAACGGTGGCCGATTTGAACAGCTCGGAAAAATCGCTATCAGCAGACGCCAGCGGGCTCAGCAAGGGCAAACCGGACGAAACCCCGGTTGTCGAAAAAATTGTCGGTACTGCGGCAATCGCCCCGGATTGTTTTTTCTTTGAATTCGATATGGTCGGTCAGCAGAAATTTGCCCGCGCACTTGTGCCAGTATCGCCGGACGGATATATCAAGAATGGGAAATTGCTCTACAATACAAAGAGATATAAAATCGCAAGTTTTGTGTACGACCAAGCCTCGGGGTATCTGCAGGGCACGACGGCCCAGGAAGGCGGCGTTTCGTATGCCTTCGCCGGCTTGTATTCGCAGGACAGCGGCTTTTTCGGCACCATATCGAAGTTCGAGCAGGGTGTTGAAAAGAGCGGATATTTTATCGGCTCGCCAATGCTCGGCGGAAAAAACATTGCGAACTACATAGGAGTCGCAACCTATCTGTTCCCCACCCCGACTCCCCAGACGCTGGTATTCAATACAATCCTCGATTTCGATGCGGGTACCGCTGTCGGAACCTGGAGCGAGTCTGGTGAAGGCTGGAACTACAGCCTTCATGGCCCGATCGCGGGCACCGTCGAAGGCGATTCGGTCAACTTCAATGCTTCTGTATTGCCCATTTTCAGGCCATACATGTTGTATGACATGACTGCGGTGGGTTCGGGCACGTTCAAGAACAAAGGCAAGAAGACTGTTTCTGGTGATTTTACGATCTACTATGGCGACCTTGTGCTGCCATCGCTGCTGACGGCAACGAAAGAAATGCCCTGATCAGGGACGGCATATCGCAGGTAAGGAGCTGATTCATTTGTCCAACAGATTATCGAGGTATTCTCTTGTCAGGAACTCGGCTTCTTCCGGCCTTTCGAGGAAGGGGCGCACATCGTTTCTTGCCGTGCTGAAATCGATGTTCTGCAATTTTTCTCGCAAGAGCGAGCGCCAGTCGTTTGTATAGGATATACCGAATTGCGCCAGGGCCGAGCTGAGCAAGGCAGCATTCGGTTCGATTTGCGGAGTTTTGCTGAGATACCAGACTGCGTCGTACCAGTCCCGTCCTTTGGTGAAAGGCCTGGTGATGAGCGCGTTGAGCTTTCCCGCCATGAGCGAGGGCAGATCGTGGTGTCGGACCGCGAAGAGAGCATGGCGGTTGAGCAGCCTTACCTGGGTGGCGGCGCCTGCTGGGGGATTGGTATCGATTTCGATCTTGATCGAGAGCTTCTGTTCGGGCCTGGATGACAGCCCTGCGTCCTTCATGATGCTGGCGATCCTGATCCACCCGGTATGAATAGGCTTCGTCAAATTCCAGATTATTTCGGCTTCGAAATTCTGGAAAGCAAAGTCTCTCTTGAGTTTTGCCATCCAGGAGTCGGGATCATAGTTTCGGGGAGATTCGAGCGAAAAACCGAGATCTTCGGAATAGCGTGGCAAATCGAACAGGAATCTGAGAGCGGTGCCATCGACGAAAGAAATGGCCTCGAATGCCCGCGATTCGTGGAGACTGCGCAGTGCCTGTGCCTGGATATATTCGCGGAGCATGTTGAGTCTTGCTGTCGGGTCGCTTGCTTTTTCCGCGAATCGAATGGCTTCTTCCTTCACAGCTTTGTTCCTCCTTCAGTTTGTGCGGCATAGGTGAACCATGCCTCCGCGGCACAGACAAGGCGGGGCGGGCTGGCTTGGGCCAGTCCAAACAGTTTTTCCGTGTCTATCGTACGCGGCTCGAAGCGCATCGACTCCATCCGCTCTACTGTCCATTCTCCCTTCTCGAAGTACCATAGATCGAGTAATGCTTTCTCAGGAGTGGCAATTCGAACCTGTGCTGAAAGGATTTCCTCGATCTGCCATGAATGAAAAAAGCGCCCATCAATAGTCCTGTACCGATACTCGCCGAGGGCATTCTTGAAGGTCCTGGTGGCTCTGGTGGTGACACAGGTGATGAGTGTTACTTTTTCAGGAATGACGCCATACCAGGAAAGCGCCCAGAGTTCTGAAATGTACGAAGGTGCATACAGCACTTGGGCAATCTGGAGGGGGTTGAGCGGCTGTGTCCGATATGGCTCGGAGAATGCGTAGAGTCCGCGTTTCAGCTCAAGCAGGATGCCGCGCTTTGCAAAGCGACTCAGTGCGGTCCTCGATGTGTGGTCACTTTCATCCTGGAAATTGAGCCGTACCGCAGGATAGTCGAAGTATGGCTGGCCGGCGAATGCCTGCAGGAGCCTTTCGAGTTTCATCAATTACAATAATATACAGAAATGTGGATTATTGCAAACCATATAGGAATAATCAGTATTATTGGCGCTTTGTGTATGCGCATAAAGCCTCCGGGCGCGCGGCCTGGTCGCGGTCAGGAGGCGCTTAGCAGGCTGCTGCACACTCCGGCTGGGGCTTCTGCCGGTATCCCTTGATTGCGGCGCGGCGGCGCTTGGTTGTGAGTTTTCTTTCTTTCGAGGCGCGAGTAGGTTTCGTGGGGATCCGGGGCGGCATCCTGCGCGCAGCAGCGACAATGAGGGCAATGAGCTTGTTGAGAGCGCGCTCTCTGTTCTGCACTTGGCTGCGCTCTTCCTGCACCGAGACGACAATTTCATCTTTTGCGTTAATTCTGCCGGCAAAGCGGGTACGCACGAGTTCCATTTCTTTATCATCGAGCCCCGCGAGCGTGCAGAGCGGGACGCGCGCGATGACTTTGGTATTGACTTTGTTGACATTCTGGCCGCCCGGGCCGCTTGAACGGGCGAAATCGATTGCGGCGTTGTCGAGTATCGATGCGGCCAGAAGCTCCTTGTTCATAATGCCAGTATAACTGAAATACTAAATCGCCTGCTACAACTTATTCGTTGGCGGCTCAGAGTCGGCTCAGCAGATCGAGCGCCCGCCGCTGGCCTTGCGGGGCGGGCAGCGCTCTCTGCCAGGTCGCCCACTGCGGATTTTCAATCAAGGCTTCTTATCCTCTCCGAAAACTTGTGCGACAAGCGCATCATCTGCTCGACCTCGAGGCGCATGGATTCGGTGAACTGGCGCGCATCGGCTCGGCGGCTGTAGAGCATTATCGGCAGGCCTTCGAGCTGCAGCGCGTACATCGCATTCACGGGATAGAGTTGATACTCGATGACCGAGGCCAGGCCAAGGAAATCTTGAAGCTCTTCCGCTTCCTGCGGCCGCGAAGCCCAGTTTCGACATAGCCACACATACAAATCCGAGTGGAAATGCGTCATGATCCCGGAATAACCCGAAGCGCCCGCTCTCAGCGAAGCAAGGAGAGTCGCCGCATTCGCATTGAAGAGCTTGAAGCCGCTGCCCCGCGCCGCCTCAAGCTTTGCCTTGATATCGTCCATGCGGCAGCTCGTATCTTTGAGGAAGCCAAAGCGCCCTGTTTTCACGATAAATCGCATGAGCTCCGGGCTGATAAGCCGCTTGTACGGCGCCGGGCACTCATAGAACCCGAGCAGTATATCCCGATCGAAACGGTCAAGGAAAAGCTCGAGGTTACGCTTGAAAACATCGTCGCTCTCGTGGCGCTTTGCAAGTCTGTTCGTCACAAGGATGAATGCATCGGCTCCCGTGTCCGTCATCATCTTTGCTTCTTCGATCTGGTCATCGAGCGAATCAGCCACATGGCCGGAGACAAGAACAGGCACGCGCCCGGCTGCGAATTTGATCGACATTCGCGCCAGTTCGAGCCGCTCGCGCAGGCTTAAGTGAAACATTTCGCTCGACTGGCACACGGCAAAAAGCCCCGCAACCCCGCGCTCGATATGCCATTCCACGAGCTTCTCGAGCGCGTCCCAATCGATGCGCCCATCTTCGTGATAGGGTGTGATCATCGTCGGCCAAACGCCGTCGGGAATTGTTTTGTTCATATGCAACCTTCTTTGATACGCGCGCCTCTTGGGGCTTTACCGATACCCCGACATCCTTGGAATCAGGAGCACTATGTCAGGAATATACGTTATGAGAAATAAAACTACGACAATTACAAATATCATGGGAATGATTTCCTTGATAATCGTTTTGAGCGGCGTTCCCGAAATGCCCGATACCACATAGAGCAGCATCCCATACGGCGGCGTTGACAGCCCGATCATCATGTTGAGCACAATCACCACACCGAAATGCACAAGGTCGATTCCCAGTTGGTTGATGATAGGCAGCACGATCGGAATGAACACCAGCGTGATCGCCATCGTGTCGATGAACATGCCGAGCGCGAGAAATACCACATTTATAATGAGCAGCATCACATATTTATTTGTCGTGAGGCCGAGCATGAGGCTGGCCACAAAATTTGGGATCTTTTCGATGGTCACAATGTACGAGAACGCATACGCGCTGCCTACGAGCAGAGAAAGTGTGCCAGTTGTGCGCACGGTATTTACCAGCACCTGCTTGAAATCCTTCCAACCGAAAGCCCGATATAAAAAGATAGAGACGAGCAAGGCATAGAATGCAGCAAGCGCACCAGCCTCCGTCGGTGTGACCACGCCGGTATAGATGCCGCCCAATAGGACAACAACCGAGAACAAGGCTGGAATCGATCGGAGCGTGAGTTTCCAGAATTCACGCGGCTTCAAGCTCTGTCCCTCTGGATAATTTCTGGTCCGCGCGATAATTGCGGTATAGATCATGAGCCCCACGCCGATGAGCAGCCCTGGCAGAACACCGCCTAAGAATAAATAGCCGATCGACGCGCCTGAAAGCATCGAATAGAACACCATAGGAATGCTCGGCGGAATAATGGGACCGATAGTCGCGCTGGCAGCGGTGATCGCACAGGTGTAGCCATCATCATAGTTCTGCTCGCGCATTGCCTTAATTTCCATGCTCCCCAATCCGGACGCATCAGCGAGAGCCGAGCCAGTCATCCCGGAGAATATAATTGAAGCGACAACATTCACATGCCCCAGCGCGCCTTTTCGCTTTCCGACCAGCGCGTTCGCAAACGAGAAGATCATATTCGTCACTTTGCCCGAATTCATGATCTCCGCCATGAACACAAAGAGCGGCACGGCGATCAAGATGAAGCTTGCGTTCATGTTGGTGAGAAATTGCATGGCAACCATGTCGAGCGAGGCCGCCGGATTTTTCGACAACGCAAAATAGAAAGCAGAAGCCATCATCATTCCCGGCGCTATAGGAATGCGAAGAAGAAAGATGAGTGCAAAAGATATAAAGAAAACAATGAGCGCGAGGTTCATGGTTTGCCTCCGCCGCTGGCTTTGCCCGCGATATCTTTCACGATATCGATCACGAGCCGCACGATCATGTCAGCGAGAAACACAATGAAGGGGAAATACGCCCAGTTCATCGGGATGCGCAGGGCATCGGACTTCTTGTACGCCATAAACTGGATGTAATTCCAGGACGGAATAAAAATGAGTATCAAAGATGTAAGCAGAAGCGCATTCCCCGCGATGCGCATGGCTTTCTGCAGGCCAGGTTTTGCAGCGTCATACAGCATGGTAAATGCTACATGCGAGCCAGTCCGTTTTGCATAGAGCCCGCCCAGAAGCGCAGTCCAGATAAAGCAGATGAGGCTCAACTCCTCGGGCCAGATGAGCGGCTTGAACAGATACCGCGCCACAATTTGCGACATGAACGAAACAAACAGCACGGTAAACGTGAGCATCGGAAGATACAGTTCGATGCAGTCAACAAGGAATTTTCCCGTTTTTTTCAGCCAGAACGGCATGGCGGCTCCTTTTGGTTCTTGCTGTACAGCAAAAAGATGGGTTGCCGGGCGCGTCCGTGCGGCCAATAGAATCCGATGCTCTATTGGCGGCAGGATACGAGCGCGCCCGCAACGGTGTGGAACTATTTCAGCTTCTGAATCTCCTCGTACAGGTTAAGATCCCAGTCCTTCGAGATATCTTTGCTCTCGGTAAGGTAGGAATTCTTTGCATATGCGGCGAATGCTGCACGATCCGGATTCTCGATTACGGTAAGGCCCTGCTGGCGGAAGAAGTCGAGGATGTTCTTCTCGTTGTCAAGGTTGGTCTTATCGCAGAACTGGCGGGCCTTTTCGGCAGCCTGCATTAGCCAGCCCTGCTGTTCCTTTGTCAGGCTCTGCCATTTTTTCTCGTTGATCGAAGGCCATGTGGAATCGACGACATGGTTTGTCAAGACAATGTATTTCGTTACCTCATAGAACTTTGCGTTCTTGTCGGTGGGGAGCGGATTGTCCTGCCCTTCGATGGCTCCTGTTTTGAGGCCCATATAGACTTCATTGAAGGCCATCGGGGTGGGATTGGCACCGAGTGCTTTGCCCATCGCAATCCAGGTCGGGCTGTTCGGTACACGGAGCTTGACGCCTTTCATCTGCTCCGGCTTGGTGACTGGGCCGACCTTTGCGGTCAGATTGAGCTGCCGGGTTCCGAGATAGTAGGCGACGAGCGGGCGGATGCCGGTCTTCTGTGCGACTTCTTCAAAGATCTTTTTCCCGATGGGGCCGTTGAATGTCTTGGTCATCTGGTCGTAGCTCTGGAAGGTATACGCAGCGCCGAACATCGAAAGATAGGGTATGAACTCTGCAAGCCACTGCGCCGAGGTGTACACCATATCGACCGTGCCCTTGCGGATGGCATCCTGTTCAGCCTGCTGGGTGAAGAGCTGGCCGGAATGGTAGACATCGACTTGAATCTGCCCACCGGAGAGTTTTTCCACCTCATCCTTGAACACAAACATCGCCTGCGTGTGAGCGTCCCCTGGCACACTGACCGAGGTGAACACAAGCTTTACCGGCTTTTGCTGGGCGAATACTGCCGGGCTTGCCAGCATGAGCAGTGCGACCACTGCAAATACTGCTTTTTTCATACAATGCCTCCTAATAAGAATTTGCGGGTGTGATATGATTCTCGCCGCGTGCGCGGCTGAATTCCCTGTTTCTGAACCCAAGGCGATGTGATATTTCACCTGTCGCCTCGAGCAACGCAGACACCATCGATTCCAAGCGCTCCAAAGTATTTCGTTCTGCCGGTCCGGAGAGGCTCATTGAAGCGAACACCTCGCCACGTGCATTGAAAATGGGAGCGCCGATACAGCGCAGATGATCTTCGTGCTCTCGATCGTCGATTGCATAGCCTTGTTCGCGAATATGCGCGATTTCCTCCCAAAGGCGGGCTTCGGTCGTGATAGTATTCTCAGTAAAGCCAGGCAGCCCGCGCTCAGCGATGATACGACGGATTTCTCCATCGTCCAGAAAAGCGAGAATTGCCTTGCCGACTGATGTGCAATGGAGCGGCGCGCGCACTCCAATTACCGAATACGTTCTCAGCCTCCGCTGCGATTCGATACAATCGATATAGAGCACTTCATCGTTATCCAGCACAGTGAGGTGAACAGTTTCATCAAAGCGAACATTGAGGCCTTTAAGAAAAGGTGCAGCAATGCGCACAAGATCGAGCCCTGTCTGCGCGCAGTAGCCCAGCTCGATGAGCCTTATGCCAAGCGAATAGCTGCCGGATTCCACGTCCCGCTCAAGGACGCGCGCCGATGTCAGCGTTTCGAGGAGGCTATGCACCGTGCTCTTTGGCAGGGCGAGCGCTTTCGAGATTTCAGAGAGGCTGCGGCTATTGCGATCTGAGAGCAAATCGAGAATGGCGAGCGCTTTTTTCACCGAATTCACTTCAGCCATAGAGCACCTTTCTGAATCAGGCAAGGTTTTAGTTGTTCATATATACGAACAGCTTTCTTGTATATGAATTATTGCACAGAACTGTCAGGTTGTCAAGAAAACTATAATGGCACGAAGATTGTATATGGCCGGCCGATAAAAAACTTCATATATAAGGTTCGTGACACAACTTTTAGTTAGCCACAGTGAATATTTATTCTTGACGGATCAATATACCACTCGTATCATGATAAATGATTTGGAGAATTTATCATTTTTAGGGAGGGATTTATGCGCAGAGTAATGATCTTGCTCTTGGTGTTCGTAATTCTCGTTGGTGCTTCTGCCCAGTCCAAGGCGGGATGGCCCGATCAGCTGAAATTCATGTCCGGTCCTCCAGGGGGCAACTGGTTTGCTCTTGGTACTGCGCTTTCGGAGATGTGGTCCAAGAATGTAATCCAGACTACATCGAGCTCGGGCGGCGGTGTTTCCAACATCCTCAATGTCGATGCGAAAAAAGCCGACTTCGGATTTACCGTAGCTTCGCTTCTTGGCGCGGCAATCGCGGGAGAAGAGGATTTTGAAGGCAAGGCGGTCAAGAATGCTGTCATCATGGCAAACCTCTACACGCAGTATACATACTTCATAATGCGCAAGGATTTTGCCGAGAAGAACGGCATCAAGAGCGTGGACGACATGATCGCCAAAGATATCCCTGTGCGCTTTGCAACACTCAAGCCGGGGACTGCAAGTGAGTTTGTCATCAAGGCGCTGTTCAAGAAAGGCTACGGAACTGATTATGATAAGCTCAAAAAGAAAAAATGGACATTTGAATTCACTTCCTACGATGGCGGCGCGGATCTTCTGGCAGATAATCATCTCGATTGTTTCGCGTTTTCCGTCGGCAAGGTGGCAAGCGTGGTCATGAACATAGAGAGCAATACGCCTGTTGTCATTCTGCCTGTCGGCCAGAAGGCGCTCGATGCGCTTGCGGCGGCATATGGTACGACAACCTTCACGGTGATGCCTGGCGTCTACAAATCTGTCACTACCCCGATCAAAACAGTAGGCGATTATACTTGTATTGTGATTCGCAAGGACTTCCCTGACAATCTCGTCTATGAGCTTAACAAGTCCATGTGGGCAAATCGCGACAATCTGGCAATGGCAGTAAAGGATATTTCCGAATTAAATCCCAAAGAAGCGCTCCCTGAAGGGCTTCCTGCACATCCAGGCTCAGTGCAGTTCTGGAAAAGCGCAAAGTAAGCAAACAGGCAATTCTTAAAAAAGGTGCGTGGTCGCATGCAGTACGCAACGGCCACGCATTTCTATCAGCCCGCCATCGGGAGATTGTATGAGAAAACTTGATGGAAAAGTCAAAATTGCTATATATGTGTACATTATAGCTGTCGGAGTTTTTCATTTATATACCTCGATTTTTGGCAATTTTGAGGCGTATCTGCAGCGCGCTTTACACCTGTCCATGGTATTGCCGCTCGTCTTTGTGCTCTATCCAGTATCGAAAAAACTGAAAGACAGCGGAGTGCCGTTCTACGACTGGGTTCTGGCTGGCTTATCCTTTTTGCCTGGGGCGTATATCGCAGCAAATTACTGGGCTATCAGCACAAGAATTGTGCAAGTTGATCCGATTACCACGACACAGCTTGTTCTCGGGATTCTGCTTGTCGTGCTTCTTCTCGAAGCGACACGGCGCATTGTGGGAATGCCGCTCACTATCATTGCGCTCGTATTTTTGTTGTATATGGGTGTTGCAGCCAAAATACCGGGGCTTTTCCAGGGCATATCGTTTTCGGTGCCCGAGATTGTGGAAGAAGTGTTTCTGACTGACGAAGGCATTTTTTCTTCGCCGCTTGGAGTGTCCGCTACCTATGTCATGATTTTTCTCATTTTTGGCGGTTTTCTTGAAAAGAGCGGGGTTGGAGATTTTTTTATGCGTTTTGCGCAGGCATTTACCGGCACGCAGCCTGGTGGGCCCGCGCTTATTGCAGTCACCTCATCGTGCCTATTCGGCTCGATTTCGGGCTCAGCGGTAGCCAATGTGTACGGCACGGGGACGTTTACTATTCCCCTAATGAAGAAAATAGGGTACCCGGCTTATTTTGCAGGAGCGGTTGAGGCGGTCGCATCGACTGGAGGACAGATAATGCCGCCTGTCATGGGTGCCGGCGCATTCCTTATGGCTTCATTTCTGGGCCTGCCGTATCGCACGGTTATGATCGCAGCAATCATTCCTGCGCTTATGTACTATGGCGCTGTGTTCCTTATGGTGCGGCTTTCGGCGCACAAATATGGGCTCAAGGGTCTTTCAGCGGAAGAATTGCCTAAAAAGAAGGATGTGCTCAAAGATTCATATATGATCATCCCGCTTGTGGGGCTGGTGTATTTCCTGCTTGCAGGAGCAACGCCTATGCGTGCGGCGGTGTTCGGGATCGTCCTGGCGTGGCTTGTATCGTTTTTCAAGCCAAAGTCGCAGAACCAAGCAAAGCGGCGCCTCTCGATAATCATTGGTGCGGTTATTTCGGTACTCATTACGGTGGCTTTTGTGTTTCCTCGCTTTGTTGAGCCAATTATCAAAGGCGATATTGGACTTTGGATCCTTGTCGCCGGATTTGTCGCTGCGACTTTTCTGAACGATGGAATGAGGCCGAAAGATGTGCTCGATGCGATCTACTCGGGGACGATGGGTATTCCGCTCGTGGCAATTGCCTGTGCAACAGCGGGCATTGTGTTAGGCTCGGTGGCGCTGACCGGTATCGGCGGGAAGCTGGTCGGTTTTGTGCTCAGCTTTGCAAAGGATTATCGGTTCCTGGGTCTGCTGCTCATTATGGCGATTTCGATATTGCTCGGTATGGGCTTACCGACAACGGGCGCCTACATCCTGGCATCGGCGCTTGGCGCGCCGATTCTTGTCAAAATGGGTATTCCACCGCTTTCAGCGCACATGTTTGTATTCTATTTTGCGGTTATATCGAATATTACGCCACCTGTGGCTCTGGCTGCTTTTGCAGCAGCATCGATTTCGGGCGCCAACCCAAACAAAATTGGCTTTCAGGCGATGCGGCTCGGCTTTCTCGCGTTTGTAGTGCCGTTTGCGTTCTGCTATGATCAGGGCCTTCTTTTGCAGGCTTCTCCGATTGCAAATGTCCTGGCGGTTGCGACGGGCATTATATCGGTGCTTGCATTTGGATACTTCTGGGTCGGATATATCAAGTATCCTATTCCGCTGTGGATGCGCGCAATTCTGCTTGTCGCAGGGGTGATGGCTCTGGCGCCGCAAGTGCTATATGTCGCTATTTCAGCAGGTCTTGTGATTGTGTGTTATATTCTCTCCGCGAGCGGGAAAGTGGTCGCGGTGCATCAAAAGGCAGTGGTTTTGAAGGAATAAAATAGTGGCAAGGAATAGAGAGTTTTAGAAATAGTGAGCGCTGCTAGGCTATATCAATGCACGCGGCGCTCGTTCCTTTCATCCCCTCACAAAATGCGGCATCTCGAAAGGGATTTCCATCGAGAGCTCTACAACGCCGGCTACCTTGCCATCTTTGCGCCAGGGCGCCTGATAGATGAGCTTTTTGATGCCCGCTTTTTCTATGCTGTAGATGTGCGGCTCGCCGGTCGCGAGAATGCGCTCGATGATGCGCACAGAACGTTCCTGATGGCACGCGCGCACGTCCTTTCCGATGAGCGCTTTGCCGCCCCACTTTGCGTTGACGGCGGCAGATTTGTCGTTCATGTAAAGAATGGTGAAGTCGCTGGCTATGATGGTGATGCTGGCGCTGAATGTCCGGGGTCACGATATTCCCCCAGCACGAACCCATTAGGGTCACGATAATTGGACCAAAAATCCTGAGCCAGGGTCATCAAAATTGGACCAGGTGGGTCAGGATAAACGGACCACGTCCCTTGGGGTACACTATCCTCCGTACCATACAGGCACGGAGGAACTATGGGGTACCGAAGGGTGACTGTAGAACTTTTATATCAGATTCAT
>Ga0302253_1000156_pt1 | contig 69248 bp, 54 predicted proteins | sample AAG_RA_Trp_MG_FD_193537 | JGI IMG/M metagenome (GOLD analysis project Ga0302253, IMG submission 193537) | Enriched activated sludge microbial communities from anaerobic digester in WTTP, New Holstein, Wisconsin, United States - AAG_RA_Trp | ecosystem: Engineered > Bioreactor > Anaerobic >...
CTCTTCGCCCGTCCAGGCGGTGGCGTCGATGGCGGCGAGTTTGGTATTGGTTTTGCTCACCCAATCGATGAGTTCTTCCGGGGTGGCGGGGGCCTTTTCCTGGCGGGTGCTGCCGGCGGCGGCCTTGGCCTGTTTCTCCTTGTACTTGGTCCAGGCGGTGAGCATGGCCCGGGCCTGTTTCTTCCGGGCGATCTCGATGAGGGCGCTCTTGGCGACCTTGCGGTCCCCCCGGGCCTCGTCCCGGATCTCGGCGGGGAGGCGGCTGATGAGGAGGATGTCCGAGAGGGTGGTCCGGGCGCGGCCGATGACGCCGCTCAACTGCTCGTCGGTGTACTGCTGGTCGTCCTTGAGGCGCTGGAGGGCCTCCGCCTCTTCCACGGCGGTAAGGTCCTGGCGGAGGAGGTTCTCCACCAGGGCGATCTCCGCGTGGTTCCCCTCCACCAGCATCGCCGGCAGGGTCAAAAGGCCTAACTCCTTCGCCGCCCGGTAGCGCCGCTCCCCGGAGACGATGTAGAGCCACCCCTGATCGGCCAGACGGAAAAGCAGGGGCTGGAGAATCCCGTGGGTCTTGATGGAGGCGGTCAGCTCCGCCAGGGCATCGGGGTCGATGACCTTCCGGGGCTGGTCGGGATCGAGCTTGAAGTCAATGATGGAAATCTCGTAGAGCTTGCCGCGTTCGTAAGTCGTCATGGTTTTCACCTCGCTGATGGTTACATGAAAACGTTTTTATGGGGTCAGGTCTTGAAAATTAGCGTTTTTCGGGGGGCGATCAAAACGCCGGCAGCTCCAGGGCGAGGAAGTTGCGGTTGGCCAGGAGTTGCCAGGTTTCGCGCTGGTGGTCCTTGACGGCCTCCTGAAACCGGTACCAGGGAGTCTGGCGGTAGGCATCCCCAGCGCGGTCGCGCCAGGTGAAGACATCCGGCCAGAGGTCCAGGCAGCTCAGGATGAAGTCCGAGCGGTCGCGGAAGCCGTGGATCTCTTCGTTGACGGCCTCATCCATCCAGCGATCAGGGTCGTAGGGCGGGATGTCGCTGCCGCCGTAAGGGGCCTGGGCAGCCAAGGCGCGATACCGGGATAGGCGCTCCTCTCTGGCGCAGTCGGCGACGTCCGCCGGCTCCAGGTCGCCCGGGCGGAGGGCGTCGAAGGAGGGGGCGGGGGTGCAGTCGCCGTCGAAGCACCGTCCCAGGTCGCCCCGGAGGGCGGCGGCGCGCTTCTCCAGCTCCGCCGCGGGGAGGGCCGGATCCCAGTGGCGGGCCAGTTTCCGGTAGAGGGCATCCGCGGCGGCGAGAAACCGGGCCCGGTTGTCGATGGGCCCGTGGATGAGCCGGGGGTCTTCCCACTGCCGGCCGATCTCGTCGGGGGCGAATAAGGCGTCCGCATGGCCCACGTTGGGCATGATGTCGGTGGCGATGTCTTCCTTCAGGAAGGCGTTGAACGGATTGGTGTAGCCCACGAAGTTCTGGTGCGCCCAGGTGTCCGCGAAGGCGTGGGCGGCGATCCCGATGCGGTAGAGGTTCCCCGTGGCCAGGGCGGCCGCCAGGACGTCGTTGGCGTTGTCGCTCCCCGGGGTGGTGGTGAGCCAGTGCATCGCCCCGTCCTTGCGCCAGGCGCCGGGGGCCTGGGGGTCCCCGGGGAGGAAGTGAAACAGGGAATAGATCCGCATCAGGTCGCGGCGGGGCTTAAGGATGTCCGCGGTCTGGCTGATGTAGTTCCGGTATTCCGTGGGGCGGCCCGCATCGACGGTGCACATGAAGGTGTTGTCGTCCGTGTGCTGGGACGCCCAGGCCAGGGTCACGGCCTCCGGGGGCGGCAGGCCGGCCCGGGCGGCGATCAGATAGGTGACGTAGTAGTGGAATTCGATGTCCATCTCAAATCGTTTTTGAAGGGGTCAGGTCTTTAAAATTAGCGTTTTTCAACTTTCAAGTGCCAGGCACCGGGCGTTTTTTAAATGAAGCTCCCCGCCGCAAGCGGCGGGGAATTACACCCTATGAGATTAAACTTCCGCTGCAATACCTGTCGATACGCTCGGCCAATTCCAACAGCTCCGGGACGCTGGCCAAGACTTCGGAAAAGAGGGCCGCCAGCTTCTCGCTGGTATATTCATGAACAATATCGTTTCTCAGCTCGCGAATCAGGCGGATATTCTCGACAGAGTCAATCAGGCCACGTTTGTGGGCGCGGTTCAGGACGTCCAGCAGGGTGCCCTGATCCTCGAGTTCCACCCGGTCGATGCCGCGCAGGACCTTCTGCAGAAGGATGTCGACCGTCCGGGCAAAACGGCTGGTCAAGGTTTCGAAGGCATCGAACTCGTCTTCCCCATAATCCTCCTTGATGCCGATATCCGTGCAGATCGAAAAGGATCTTTTCAGCCAGCGCAGAGATTCGGAAAGCGTGTCCAGTGATTCCCGCAGGAGCTGCAGATGATCCACGCGCGGACGCGGACGGCTCATAGACGCACGCGGACGGCTCATAGACGCACGCCCTCTTCTTTGGCAAGGCGGACAAAAGCAGCGGAGGCGTTTTGCGCCAAAACGATGTCGATCTTCTGTTCACCCAACCGATCGTACAACTCCAAGCGGATTTTCCGGCGGTCACGGGCGGTCAGCCTGTCTGAGGCAATGAGGAGATCGATGTCTCCGCCTCTGCTCCGATCGTCGGCACGGGATCCGAACAGGTAAATCTGCGCCTCCCGGTCAAAACCAAGGACGGTTTCCCGAATCACCGCGATTTCTTTTTCCGCCAATCTCATAGCAACTTTTTGGGGGTGTTTTGGGGGGGCAGATCCCGGGGCAGCATCTTTCGCGCTATTCAATGCCTCTTCATATGTATTACCGTGGGCCATACATCCAGGCGACTCGGGGATATCAGCAATAAATACCTGGTCTTCTTCGCTCCAGCAAATGATGATCTCAAACCGTTCTCTTTTTGCCAGTTTATTTGAATAGCTCATTGATGAGCATAAACCAGCGTAGGGTTCAAGGTTTCGATGATTGCCAGCGTTGCTTGAACTGCCTTTGGACTTTTAAGAATGGTCGCCAACATATACAAGCCTTTTTCGGGAAAGGCGCTTGGTAGTTTCACTTTTCCGCCTTTCGTTGAAGTCGAAAATTTCGACTTCAATCCATCCCACTCTGTCTTATCAAGTTCGATAATGTATCCAACAGGAAACTTGTCAGGATTATTCTTTACGGCTTCATTAATGCGCTTTGTTTCAACCCCGTATATCTTGGCGACATCATCATCCAACAATACACTTTGACCTCTGAGTTCAATTATACGATTTTTCAAGTTTTCAAATTTAACGATATCGTTCATATCATGATATCCTTTCAAGGGCGGGATGTCGCGGCCGCCGTAGGGGGCCTGGGCGGCGGCGGGCGGCGGCGGACGGACGGCGGGCAAAGCTGAAATATGCTAATTTTCAAGACCTGACCCCTTTACTTGCCCCTCATTACTTGCCTTGTTGTTAGCAATGCAATTCGATAACCGGGACAGACATGATTTCATCCGGAACAATGAGTCGCTCATCCCTCATGATACCCCCGATATTTTCCGCCCATTTGCCGGGGATGTACTGTTCACCGCATTGGCGGCACTGATAGAGCGGAATGCCCTTGAAAATAATCAAAGAACCATCATTTTTCGTCATTCTTACACTACCATGCATCTCAAGCATTTCACCGCCGCATTCAAAGCACTTCATTGCTTCCGCCTCCTCTCAACAGCGCCAATCCATTCCTCGGAATCCGGCACATAGACTGTTATTATCCAAAGCGTATCATGAGCCATCCCACAAACGACATGGATATCTTTCCCATCTTTATTTGTGCCATAAACCAGGCAACTTTCACCTCGGGTGTCACGTGGATAATTCTCTATGATCTTGCCGCTCAGGAGGGCTTCTTTCACATCCAAGGGGTCAATACCACGTAAAGAAGCCCTCTCTATTGCATGGACTTTAAGCTGATAATTCCCTTTTTTGACCTGTTCTTTTATCCAATCTATCATCATGGCTTAGGGGGTCAGGTCTTTAAAATTAGCGTTTTTGCGGGGGCAGCGGCGGACGGACGGCGGCCTGCGGGCGGACGGCGGGCAGACGGGCAAAGCTGAAAAATGCTAATTTTCAAGACCTGACCCCATTACTTTTAGCGTTTTCCCACATGAGGGGCATTGCAGGTCCGCGGGCAGACGCTCGCCGCATTCGCACACCCAGCCGATCCGGCGGGCGGGATTGCCCACCATGAGGGCGTGGTCGGGGACGTCCTTCGTCACTACGGCGCCGGCGCCGATGAAGGCGTAGCGGCCGATGGTATGGCCGCAGACGATGGTGCAGTTCGCCCCCAGGGTGGCGCCGCGCTTGACGAGGGTGGGGCGGACCTGGTCCATCTTGCCGATCTCGGCCCGGGGGTTGTAGATGTTCGTGAAAACCATGGAGGGGCCGCAGAAGACGCCGTCTTCGAGGGTGACGCCCTTATAGACGGAGACGTTGTTCTGGATCTTGCAGCGGGCGCCGACGGCGGCATCCGGGCCGATGACCACGTTCTGGCCGATGTTGCAGTTCTCGCCGATGGTGGATCCGGAGAGGACGTGGGAGAAGTGCCAGATCTTGGCGCCGGCGCCGATGGCGACGTTGTCATCGACGATGGCGGTGGGGTGGATGAAGGCACCGGGATAGGCCTTCGCCGGCCGGTTTCCTTCCTGGATTCCCGCGCCTTCCTCTGTCATTCCCGCATTTTTCTGGCGGGAATCCAGAAGCTCTTGAAAAGAATGGATTCCCGCGTTCGCGGCAATGGCGGAGGAGGGTGCGGCAATGGCGGAAGAAGTCCTGGGAATGACAGGACCGGACATGGACAAGACACCGTGAAAATTTTCCTTTTGTTCAAGGGACTGCTGGCTGAGTTCCAGGATCTTCAGGACCCGGAGGCCTTCTTCGCCGGAGGTCAGCGGCGGCGCGCCGGCGGCAGTGGTCACATCGCCCGTTCCGGCACCGCCCGCGGCAGCATTGGTGGCGCCCGCGGCAGCCTTGTAGCCGGTCACATGGGGGGCGCCGGAAGCATTGGCGGCAATGGCGGTGAGGAATGCCTCGCACTCGGCCTTCAGGGGTTCCTTCCAGATCGGTGCGATGTCAATGGGCCGGCCTTCCGCCTTGTTGGGGACGGGCAGGCCGTTCTCCCAGTGGATCGTGTGGGGGTAGTGGACCAGCTTCCGTTCGACGGGTTCCGTATCGTCGAAAACGAGCATGCCGCTGCTGCCCACGATGACGAGCTTCTGCTCCTTGTAGGGGTTCAGCCAGCTCACGAAGATGTGGGCGCCGATCCCCGAGGGAAACTTGAGGTTCGTCATGGTGACGTCGGGAATGCGGGCGTGGAGGAAGTTGTTGCCCACGGAATCGACGTAGCAGGGCTCCTCGCCGGTGAGGCTCAGGATGAGGGAGATGTCGTGCGGGGCGAAGGACCAGAGGATGTTCTCCTCCCGGCGGATCTTCCCCAGGGAGAGGCGGCGGGAGTAGATGTACTGGAGGCGGCCGATCTTCCCGGCGCGGATCATCTCTTTCAGGCGGACAACGGCGGCGTGGTAGTGGAGGATGTGGCCGACGAAGAGGGTCTTGCGGGCCTGCGCGGCCTGGCGGACCAGGGCTTCGCCGTCGGTGTACGTGAGGGAAAGGGGCTTTTCCACGAAGACGTGCTTGCCGGCGGCGAGGGCCAGGGAGGCGATGTCGTAGTGGCAGGCGGCGGGGGCGGCGATGACGACGCCGGTGATCGCGGGATCGTTCAGGATATCGGCTATGTCCGCGGTGACGGCGGCATCCGGGTAGGCGGAGTACATCTCCGCCCGGATGGGCGCGGCGCCGTCGCAGATGGTCTTCAGGACGCCGAGCTGATGGAAATTGCGGACGAGGTTCTTGCCCCAGTAGCCCGCGCCGATCACGGCGATGTTCTTTTCAGTCATGTAGAGTCAATCCTTCTTTTGGGGGGGTCTTTTGGGGGTCAGGTCTTTAAAATTAGCGTTTTCCCGTGGATGCATCCGGGCGCGTTATCGTTATGACGTAGCCGCCCGTCTTAAATAATGATAGATATCAAGCTGCGGCTCATGAAATCCACTGCCATAGTATGGTTCATGGTTACATGCGCCCAATGATATCCGCAATTTTTATTTGATCCTCTTTCTCAAGATAGGGGTGCATGGGCAGGCTGAAGATCCGGCCGGCGGCATCCTCGCTGAGGGGGAAGGCGCCGGGCGCGTAACCGAGCGTTGCGAAAGCCGTCTGCCGGTGCAGGGGCTTGGGGTAATAGATCGCCGTGGGAACGCCGTGCTGGTTCAGTCTGTCCATGAGCGCGGTGCGGTGCGCCTCGTCGTGCGCGAGGAGCGAGTACTGGGCCCAGACGCTCTTGCAGTCCGCGGGGATGTGCGGGGTCACCGGGGCGGGGGCGCTGGTGGGGGCGCTGGCGCTGGTGGCCGATCCGGCGCTGTCTTTTTGAATGAATTCCGTGTAGCGGGCAGCGACGGCATTGCGCAGTTCGACCTCCTCCGGGAAGATGGCGAACTTGGCCAGGAGGATCGCCGCCTGGAGAGTGTCGAGGCGGCCATTGATGCCGATGCGGGCGTTGTCGTATTTGTGGGCGCCTTTGCCGTGGACCCGGATGGAGTCCAGGGCGGCGGCCAGGGCGGCATCATCGGTGAAGCACATCCCCCCGTCGCCGTAGCAGCCCAGGGGCTTGGCGGGGAAAAAGGACGTGCAGGCCACATCCCCGAAGGAGCAGGCGCGGCGGCCCCTGTATTCCGCCCCGAAGGACTGGGCTGCATCCTCGATGACGAAGAGATTGTTTTCTTTCGCAATTTTATCGATGGCCTCGTAATCGGCGCACAGGCCGAAGAGATCGACGGGGATGACGGCGCGGGGGCGAAGGGGAACCCCGTCACCCCGGCCCTCTCCCGCCCGGTTAGCGGGAGCAATCGTTGGATTAACCGCGGAAATATCTCCCGCCTTGGATGCCGCCTTGGATGCCGTGGCATTGCGGTAAACGTGGGCGCCAGCCCCGATTTTCGGCAAGGGGTGACGCGACGGGTCGCCGGCTTTAATTGCTAAGACGGCTTTTTCGAGTTTGGCGGGATCGATGTTGTATGTTTTGGGATCGATATCCACAAAGACCGGCGTCGCACCCAGGAGGCTGATCACCTCGGCGGTGGCGATGAAGGTGAACGGGGTGGTGAAAACCGCGTCGCCGGGGCCGACGTTGAGAGCCATCAGGGCCATGAGCAGGGCATCCGTGCCGGACGCGCAGGCGATGGCGTGCTTCACGCCCACATAGGCGGCCAGCTTCGCTTCGAGTTCCTTGATTTCCGGCCCCATGATGTAGGCGCCGTGGGAAAGAACCCTTTGAATGTTCACATCTAACTGTTCTTTGATCCGTTTCTGTTGCGTTTTAAGATCAATAAAGTCCATTTATGCTCCTTCGGGGGTCAGGTTTCACTTTATCTAAAAGGGCGCGGTGGCAATATCGGTGAGAAATTGCCTGATCTCTTCATCAGAAACCGCTTGAACGACAAAATCCACTCTTTCAGAACGATCCACATCTTGAAAGAAACAGAGCTGTTCCCGGAATAATTTTTCGTTGTAATAGGCACCGAAAATATCTTTTGATTTTTCAGATATTTGCGATAGGGAAAAGTGATCTCTCAGCAGGATATAGAGGTCCACATAGTCTTTCCATTTCGCTCTGCCGCCCAAAGCATAGGCCTTCATGGCGGCAAGGGTCAGGAGATCAGGCATGTGGATGATCCGTTCAAAATCCACCGGCGCATCAATCTGATATGGGTAGGAAAAAAACGTTAGCTTCACATCATTAACGACAAGATGGAGCTGTTCGGAGTCTTCAAAAAGGACATCGGATACCGGGCATTGATGGCGGTCGATGATCCTTTTGATGGATTGCTTTTTGAGCCGGCCGGAGGTGAATAGATCAAAATCAATGGAGCGCCGATGTCCCAGATGAAGGGCAATGGCTGTACCGCCGACCAGATAATAATCCCGCGAGAATTCCCTTACCAGGGGCAGGAGTTTAAGCTGATTTGCCGTCAGAATGTTCTTGAACATGATTTATATGATAATATCCACAAGTGGCCGGATATTTTCATCTTTCGCTGTGCCCGACACGGGCATGGGGGTTACTTGGGGAATTCTGTGCATGCCGTTGAAAATATTTTCGAAAGAAATTGACCGTCCGGGGGCGGTAATTATTTCGCCGGCCCGATGTCTGCCTGTTGAAGATTTCAGCGACGTAATCGATTCCATAATAATCAAGAAGTTGCTTAACCGTTTTTTCATTGCCGTTATTGAGTATAGACTCCACAATGGCGTCGTTGCTGAGTGACGCTATCTCGCTCTCCGGCACCCACCAGAACAGATGCTTTATAGAGGGAAAAATGAGAAAAATGGGGGTCAGGTCTTTAAAATTAGCGTTTTTCATCATTTATGCTAATTTTAAAGGCCTGACCCCCGATGGACGGCGTCTTTGATCCGTTTGACGTGGCCGCGGCCGAGGCCTTTCACCTCGCAGCCCAGTTCGAAGTAGCGGCGGATGGCGGCGTCGTCGAGGATGCCGAAGCAGTCGATGACGGCGACGGGGCGGCCGGTCTGGGCGATGACGGCGTCGGGGTCGAGGTGGAGGTAGGCCTGGTGGCGCACCGCCAGGACGACGGCGTCGGCGCCCTTGAGGGCGGCGGCCAGGTCCGGCTCGATCCGGAGATCCGTGAGGCTCTCCTGATTCCGGAAGAAGCGGGACCAGGAATGGCCGGGGGCGGGATAGGATTCCTGTTTCTCGAATTCCCACCAGTGCTTCACGTAGGGATCGTGGACGCCGATCTCCGCGCCCATCTCGGTGAGCTTGCGGATCAGGGCCTCGGAGCCGCTGTAACGGGTGTCGCCCACGTCCTCGCGGTAGGAGGCCCCCAGGACGACGATGCGGGAGGCGGCGACGATCTTCCCCATGTTGCGGAGGGCGTCGCGGACCAGCTCGGCGGCGTGGAGGGCCCGGGTGTCGTTGATGTCGATGGCCAGCGGCGTGATCTTGAAGATGTCATCGTCGAAGCCCATGAGGGTCTGGTAGGCCCAGACGCCGAGGCCGCCGTCCTTGGGGAGGCAGTAGCCGCCAATGCCGGGGCCGGGGAAGATCATGTTGGCATGGGTGGGGCGCACCTTGATCGCCTTGATGACCTTCATGATATCGACGCCGTTGCGCTCGGCGAAGGTGCTCCACTCATCGAGGAAGGCGAGGATCGTGGCCCGGTAGGAGTTCTCGACGATCTTGCAGGTCTCGCTCTCGATGGGGCGGTCCAAGACGGTGAGGGGGTATTTCTCCACGTTCAGGACCTCGGAGAGGAAGCGGGCGACCCGGGCGCGGGCGGTGGCGTTCGTACCGCTGCAGACGCGCCAGAAATCCCGGATGGAGGAGACGTATTCCCGGCCGGGCATGACGCGCTCGTAGGAGTGGGCGAGGAGGGGCTCGGCGGGAACCAGGGCGGCGTTGCTTACCGGGGTCAGGTCTTTAAAATTAGCATTTTTTGCCGGGGCGGGCATCATCAGACCGCGCTTCTCGAAGGCCTTCTTGATGATGGGATAGGCGACGTACTCCGTGGTGCCCGGGGGCACGGTGGTCTCGATGAGGACGAGGCAATCCGGGGTGATGCGCTCGCCGATGACCTTCAGACTCTCCTCGAGGGCAGCGATGTCGGCGTGCCCCTGGCGGCAGTTGCCGAGGGTTTCCTTGAAGTAGTCGCACTGGACATCGACGACGACGACGTCGGCCAGCGACAGGGCGTCGTAGGTGAAGGTGGCGGTGAGGGTCTTTTTCTCCAGGACGCAGCGGGCGATGAGAGGCGCCACCTCGGGGTCCTCGGACTCCACGGGGGCGATCCCGCGGTTGAGGAGGGGGATCTTCCAGTAGGAGCGCGGCGACGGCCGCTGCATCCCGATAACGAACTTGTTGGGCGACCCGGGGGTCATCAGATCATTCGATTGCGAACGCGAAGCACCCGCATCACCGGAAGCACCGGAATTACCCGAATCGCCCGAATGACCCGAATAGTCCGAATCGCCTCCGGCAGTTTCCGCATCGCCGCCAGATGCTAATTTTAAAGACCTGACCCCCGATTCCTTCCAGACGGAGTCGGCGACGACGCCGGCCATGACGGCGCCGACGAAGCCGACGCCCATGACGACGACGATCTCCCGGCCTTCCTTGCGGTGCTTGGCGGCCAGCCGCTTCAGGCGATTGAATTCCTTCTGGTAATCTGCGGGGGTGGGCAGGGGGAAGGCCTCCCCGGAGGGGGCGACGCTGACGAGGGGCTGATCATTTTTCACGGGGGCTTTGGCCATATGCGGATTGGTTCCTTTCAAGTGATAAATTCGGGGGTCAGGTCTTTAAAATTAGCGTTTTGCCCGGATGTAGGCGTAGGGGCCATGCGGGGATGAAAAAACAGCGGCGCGGATTCTAAGCAAGGTAACGATGAACAGCCTCGACAATGATTTCCGCGAGAAGCACGCAGTTGGCGGCGTCATCGGCGACAAAGGCTTCCGCAGGCGTCAAGTCCGGCAAACCATTGGGATATCTGGTAGGAATATAGAAACGATCGAGGACCAGACCGGCCCGTGCATACTGAGCAAAATACTGATGCACCGTTAGATTGACCGATTCCAGATCGTCAATGAGCTTCTTGACGGAATGTCCCCAAGGATCGGCATCTTCGCGAAGCCAGACCGCCTTGACGGATTTCTCCGCCGCCTGCTGGGCATGAAAACAGGCATGGGCAAATTGGCCGTTTTTCTCGAGAATTCTCGCGCTCGACAGGTCATCATCCGCCGTGGACAGCCAGCGCATCGCCTCTTTCAAATTCTTTTCATCGCTCATAAATGGTCCTGCCCTCCGCAAGGATGCCCTTTATGAACGGTCGATGTGAAATCGACGCCAATTCTTCCGGCGTGTAGATCAGCAGATCGACGGCCCTGCCTTTCATAACATCATAAATTTCCTCAAACTCGTCATAACGATCGAAGAACCGCTTCTGCGTTTTATAAACAATCAAAAGATCCAGATCGCTTTTTTTTGTTTCTCCGCCCCGTGCCTCCGATCCAAACAATATCGCCCTGGCTACATCCCTCTTCTTGAAGATGGAAATCAATCTTTCGGGGGTCAGCAATCTTTTGGGGGTCAGGTCTTTAAAATTAGCGTTTTTCGTCATGGCTATTGTTTTTTTACAGCTCCGCCCTCTCGGTTACATCCGGGGGCGAATCCGGATGGAACTTGCCGGGGTGGGGCATGGGCTGATAACGCTGATCTGTCGTCCTGGGCGCCGGTCGCCGGTGGAGCAGGGAGGGCGCCGTAAAATTATTTCCGTATGGGCCGTATGGGCCGCCAGGGGGCCGGCCGGGAGACCCCACCGCAACCGCACCGTAGCGAACGCCGTTTAAAGTTTAAAGATCCGTTCCCCGGTGCATTTCCTCCTCCAGCTCGGCGATCTCCTGCTTGATGCGCTCGTATTCCTCCATCTTCCAGTTCAGGAAGGATGCCATCAGCTTCGTCTTCTCGTATATGCCTTCCGGTGTGATCATGTACGCATATTTGTGTTTATTGTTGGATTCGCAGAAGTTGTGGATTTTGACGTACCCTTTTTTGATCAGGGCGCGGATGGCGTAGTTGACCTTGCCGAGACTGATCCGGTGCCGCTCGGCAAGCTCCCGCTGGGAGATGTAGGGATTACTGGCCAGATCCCGCAGGATTTGCACATTCTGGATCCTGGTTTTCATCAACCGCTGGTATCCCCCCTTGATGGTGATGCTGCCTACCCGCGCCGGCCGGTGTGCGCCCCCCCACCGGCGTCATCATGCGTGTTCAACTTTGAACATGCAACGGGCGGCCTATAACATACAAGCAACACCATGTAAAGAAAAAACCATAAACGATTACGATTGAAATAGCTATTTATTAACTCAGGATACATTGATCTCGGATATATTCTTGTGAACTTGTGAACTTTCATTTCAGCGCGTTAACGTGACATCACACCGCAATGAAATGACACGCCGGCGGGACGGATCTATCCCCGAAATACCGATTATTTCAGGAAGGATTTGATCTTGTCGCCGAAGCGTTTCGGCAGGTAATCAAAGATGTCGAAGCGGCTCGGTTCGTCAATGGGGACGGGCTCGGGAAAGCGCACTGCCTCGCCGTTGAGGATCTGCCGGGGGACGTCCCAGACCATGCGCCGGGCGGTCTGCTCGCCCAGTATCTGGGCGGCTACGGCCAGCCCGGCGGAGAGGCGGGGGGAGCGGCTGCGGAGGCCGTGGCCGTCCGACACCAGCATCTGGGCGAGGCGGTGCTCCAGGATGAACACCGCAAAGTCCTGGATCTCCTCGGAGAAATGCTCCGTCAGGCTGGAGGCCGTGATCTGGGTCAGGTAACCGTTGACCGCCCAATGATAGAGGCGGTCGGGCTCCTCCCGGAGGACGGCGTTGCGCTCTACGTGGCTGATGATGGGGCGGATCCGGAGGAGCTCCAGATTCCAGAAGAACTCGTCCAGGTGATCGGGGATGGATTCGTCGGGCAGCTCGATGAGGGCGTAAATCCCGCCGTCATTCACGGTCAGGACCTGCCGGTTCTTGATCAGGCCGGGCAGGTTGATGTCGATGCGTAGTTCGGCCCCCGGATGGACCTTGAGGGGGATCTGGGCCTCCGCAAGGAGGCGCCGGCAGGTCGCCACCTGCTCCATGATGACGGGGCGGCTGTTGTCGAACTTCCCCGGCACCCAGTGGGGGGTGCAGACCACTTCCGTGACGCCGTCGGCGACGGCCACGCGGGCCATCTCCAGGGCCTGTTCCCAGGAGGCGGCGCCGTCGTCCAGTTCGGGCAAAATGTGGCTGTGGAGGTCGATCATCGTTCTCTCTTTGTGATTGAAAAAATTGGCGCGTCCGTTGCGTTTGTTGCGCCCGTTGCGTTTGTTGCTTCAGCCGCACCCGTCAACTATTCTTATTCCGAAACGCTAATTTTAAAGACCTGACCCCCTATTTTTCTGCGTCCTTGCCGTAGTAGCGGCGGCTGCGGAGGGAGCGGCGCTTGCGGGTCTTCTTCTTCCGCTCGCCGTCCTGGCCGTAGTAATAATAATAGTACTGGTAGTAGTAGTAGCTGTCCCGGCCCATATCGACGCCGTTGAGGACCGCCCCGAGGATACGGGAGTTCACGTTATGGAGCTGGGTGATGGCGTACCGGATCACCTCCCGGTTGGTCTGGTGGGCCCGGATGACCAGGACCACCCCGTCCACGATCTTGGAGAGGATCACGGCGTCCGTCACCGCGGAGATGGGTGGCGAGTCGATGATGATCCGCTCGTAGCGCTGCCGCAGCTCCGCCAGCATGGCGATCATGTGCTGCGATCCCAGAAGTTCCGAGGGGTTGGGGGGCACGGGGCCGGAGGCGATCATATCCACGTTGGGGAGGTCCGTGGGCTGGATGGCTTCGTCAAGGGTGCAGTTCGCCACGAGGATGTTGGACGTCCCCACGCCGCGGTCCTTCCCGAAGAGCTGATGCACCCGGGGGCGCCGGAGGTCGCAATCCAGGACGACGACCCGGCTGCCCGCCTGGGCCATGGCGGCGGCGATATTGGCGGTGCAGGTCGTCTTTCCCTCCCGGGGCCCGGAGCTGGTGACCAGGATGACCTGGGGGGCCGCGTCGGCGGAGGAGAAGAGGAGACTCGTCCGGATCCCCCGGTAGGCCTCGCTGGCCGTGGATTTCGGCGAATGGACGACGACGACGTCCTGGGTGGGGTCGGTATCGGGCGTCGCCGCGCCCCGGACGCCCCTCCGGCCGTCGCTGATGCCGACGTCGCTCAGGACGTTGCCGAGAACGCCGCTGATGGCGCCGCTGAGGCCGCCACCCCCTCCGGCGCTGCCGGCGCCGCTACTCCCGCCACCTCCGGCGCCTCCGGTGCCCGGATTGCCGCCGCCGCCCGGATTGCCCCCGCCGTCCTTCGCGGCCACGGCGGCGATGGCGGGCACGGGCCCGAGATAGGGGATCTTCAGGATCCCCGTGACCTCGTCGGGGAGCTTGATGGTGTTGTCGATGTACTCCAGGAAGAAGGCCAGGCCGATCCCGAGGGACAGGCCGACGATGATGGCCAAAAGGATGTTCAGGAGTTTCTTGGGCTTCACGGGCCCTTTGGGGATCTGGGCGGGATCGATGACCCGGATGTTGCCGGTGCGGATGTCTTCGGTGAGCGACGCCTCCTTGAAGCGTTTTACCAGGAGGTCGAACATCTCCCGGCTCGTCTCCGCCTCCCGTTTCAGGACGGTGTAGTCGATGGCCTTCTGGTTCATGGCCAGCGTCTCCCCCTTCTGCTGCCCCAGGGCGCCCTTGAGGGACTGCTCCCCGGCCAGGGCGACGCGATACTGGTTATGGAGCGAATCCACCACCCGCTGGATCTCCGCCGCCTTGCGGGCGTTGAGGGTCCGCATCTCGTTGTTCAGGGCGATGATCTGGGGGTGGTTGCTCCCGTAGCGCTTCGAGAGTTCGGAGAGGCGCTTGGAGATCTCCACCTCCTGCTTCTTGATCTCCTGGATCAGTTGGTTGCTCAAGACCTCGGGGATGGAGGCCGCGGAATCGGCCCGGCCGGCCAGGGATTGGGCCTGGCGGTAACGGGTCTCCGCCTCGACGCGCCGCGACGTCGCCTCGACCACCTGTTTGTTCAGCTCCGCCAGCTTCTGGGCGGTGATCGTTTCGGCGTTGGTGGAGAAGTCCGTGACGATCCCCTGCTCCTGCTTGTACCGCAGGAGGGCCTGATCCGCCGCATCCACCTTCTTCTTCTCCTGGTCGATCTGCTGGTTCAGCCAGTTCACCGCGTCCTGGGTGGCCTTGAGCTTCGTCTGGAGGTTGAGGTCGATGTAGGCCTTCGCCAGGGTGTTGGCCCCCTGGGCCGCCAGGACGGGGTTCGGGGACTCGAAGCTGATGTCCACCAGGCGGCTGTTCCGGATGGGTGTCACCTTGACGGCCTTGAGGAGCTTCTCCACCAGCGGCGAGGTGGGCTCGGCGATCCCCGGCTGCCCCACCGCGGCGGCGCCCTGATCCGACGTCTTCAGGAGGGACTTGACATAGGCGATGGGGGAGAAGATCCACTCCACGACCTGGGCGATCACCCCGGGCTTGGGGTTGAAGGTCTCGTTGTTTTCCAGGTTGAGGCGCTTGATCACCTCGTTGGCCACCGCATTGCTCTCGAGGATCTTGTACTGGGTCTGGTAGTAGTCCAGACCCGAGGAGTCCACGGACATGACCTCCTGGATGGAGACGACCTTGGGGTTTTCCTTCTCGATGACGATCCGGGTGGTCCCCTGGTAGATCGGTGTCGCCGTGAAGGAGAAGATCGTCACGCTCACCAAGATCACGGCGAAGACCGTGAGGATCGTCCAGCGGTGCTTCATGAGCACCCGGAGATATTCCTGAATGTTTACCTGTTTTTGACCGATTTCCATTTACTGCCGATTGCTCCTGTTTCGCCTTGATTAACTTGTTAAATCTGACGGCATCGTAAAAAGTCCGGATGCTTCGTTGCGCTTCATCCCTCGTCACTGCGACGTACGTCCAAGTACGCCTCATTCCTCAGGATTCGCGCGCCTCGCCTGCGGATCTTTTTACGATGCCATCCCAAATGAAACATTTTTTGCGCTTTATACGATGTCATCAAATCTGTTGTCCGTTCCGAATTTATCAGAAAAAGCTCTCCGGCACGACGATGAGGTCGTTGGGGCGGATATAGACCGCCTGGGTCATCTTTCCGGACTTGGTGATGGCGTCCATGTTGACCTTGTAGATCTTCTCCACGCCTTTCTCCACCCGGACGATCCGGGTGCTGTTCCGGGCGGCGATGCGGGTGAAGCCCCCCGCCATGCTCACCGCCTCGGCGATGGTGATGTCCTTCTTGTTGAAGGCATAGGAGCCCGGGGTCTTGACCTCGCCGATGATGTAGAAGTAGTCCGCGCTGGGGATATAGACCACGTCCTTCTCCATGAGGAGGATGTTGGCCTGCTGGTCCTTCCCCTTGAGGAGTCCCTGGAGGTCGAAGGTGATGGCGATCTTCTTCTCGTCGTCCTTCCCCGGATTGAGGGTCCGGATGACCATGCCCTCCTGGGCCTGGGCCTCCTGCTGCTTGGCGTCGGTGGAGCGGGCGATGGCTATGCCCCCGGCCTTGGATATCCCGTCGAGGACCCGCTCCTGGGCCTGAAGGGGGTAGAGCCCGGGACTCGTCACCGCTCCGAGGACGGAGAACTTCCGGCCTTCGTATTTCGCCACCATGACGGAGACGTGGGCGTCCAGAAGATAGTCCTTCGCCGCCAGTTCCTTCGCGATGAGCTTCTCGATCTCCGACGTGGTCTTCTCCGCCACCTTAAGCCTCCCGATCAGGGGAAAGGTGATGTAGCCGTCGGCGGTGACCCGCACGGATTCCCGGGAGAGGTCCTTCTCTTCGTAAACCTGGATGCTCAGGACGTCGTAGCCGCCGATCTTGTAGTCGCTCGTCGTGTCCTTGCCCTCGGGATATTTCTCCAGATATTCGGCGACGGTGTAGGAGGGGCTCTTTTCCAGGATGTCCGTCAGGGCGGCGGCGCCGGGATCCCGGGGGGTGGCGATGATGGTCTTTTTCAGCTCCTCCAGTTTGGCCTTGTCGCCCTTCTTCAGGTCGATGTTCCTCAGGGCCTTGGATGAATCGCCCAACTCCGTCACCGTGACGACGGGCCCGCCGGCGGCACAGGCGATCAGCAGGAGCATCGCACCGGCAATAAAAAGAATGATTTCCAGTCGTTTTAGTGCTTTTTCGTTTAGGTGTCGCATCTTCACTTCCCAAAAGTCTTGAGGCATCCCCGGTCCGCGGCGCATCCGCGTCCTTGGTCATTGCCTCAACCATCCGGACCGCCTGCTTCGGGGCACCCCCGTTTACCTCATTTACGAAAAAATTTCCCCCCCTTTTTTGAAGGGGGGGAAAAATGTTCAGCGTCAATAAAACTTCACAATGCCGTTACTTCGGGCTCGTGGTCGTGGCAAACGAAGAGGTCGAGGACGAGGTGGAGGAAGTGGGCAGCGGGATGGTGGTCGCCACGCTCGTAGTGGTGGTTTCCGCCGTCGTCGCCGCCGTGGTGGCCGTGGTTGTGGCCGCCGTCGTCGCCGCGGTCGTTTCCCCCGTAGCGGCTACGGTGGTGGCGATCGTCGTGGCGATGGTGGTCGGCAGCGTCGTCGCCACCGTGGTGACCACCTGCTGCGCCACCTGCTGGAGTTGCTGCGCCTGCTGCTGGACCTGCTGCTCGATCCGCTGGACCTGCTGGACCTGGGCCGCCACCGCGGTCACGTTGCCCGCCGCCAGGAGGGTCGTGGCCTGCTGGACCCGCTGCTCCGCCTGCTGAACCGCCTGCTGCTCCTGCCGCACGGCGACCGTGGCCTGCTGGACCACTTTCTGGGCCTCCGCGGCCTTCTGGGTATCGCCCGCCGCCTGGGCCTTCTGGACCTCCTGGACCGCCGCCTGGCGGATGATCTCCGTCTTGGCGACCTGCTCCTGGATCTTCACGGTGGTAATGGTGGCGGTCACCACCTGGGCCGTGGCCTGGGCCTGGGTCTTGGCCACCGGATCGGGGTTGGACTGCACGAGGATCTGGGCGGCCTGCTCAACGACCTGCAGGGCCTCCACCTTCGCCACCGCGGTGTTGATCGTCTTCTGCTCCTGGGTCAGGGCGGGGTTTTCGTTGGCCTTCTTCGTCTCCTGGGTGACGGCGTAGGCCTTCTCGAGGTTCTGGTAAACCTGGCTCTTCTGGGCCGCCGAGACGCCGGGGTTCTGGAAGAAGCCCCGGATAACGTTGCCGATGACGGCGGCCTGTCCGCTGTACATGTTGAGGAGGGTCTGCATCCGCTCGGGATTGAATCCGAAATCGGCGTCCGTCCCCCTCAGGCCGGCGACGGCCGTGGGCGACTGGAGGTAATTCTTGGTCTTGGAGGCCCCGGATTTGAACCAGAGCTTACCGGTATAGCAGGTGAGACGCCGGGCGTTCTCCGTGGCCTTGAAGAGCGTCCCCCTGGTCTCCTTCCGTTCCTGGATCATGGTCTTGGTATAGGGCTGCATCTTGAGAATCGCGCCGTCATTGAAGGTTACCTGGGCCTCCCCCTCTTTGGTGAGGAGCTGATCGCCGTCGTTCAATGCCAGGCCGGGAGCGGTGACGTCGGAGACGTTACCCGCCTGATTAACGATCACGGCACCCTTGACGCCGGTGATCTTGGCGATGGCGGCCTCGGCGCCGCCGGCCGCAAAGGCGATCATCAAGGCGATCAGGGTCATGGAGAAGAACGCTAAGGTCGCCTGACGCCTCCGCTTACCGAACAACTCTTTTACGTACATCTGTTTTTTCAAGGCAATCATGATTGTCCCTCCCCTTCCCTTAGTAAACGATCTTGAGGTTGACACTGAGCTGGTTGTCCACATAATCATTTTCTTCATAATTGGAGTTCTTCGTCACGAGGGCATAATTAACCCCGCAACCAAGCCAGTCCTGAACGGCGTAGTCGAGACCGGTGTTGAAGCTCCAGTTGCTATCCTGCCGCTTCTTGTCGAGAATCACATTGGTGGGGCTGCCCGCCGGCGGCCGGTTGTAGTCGTTGGCTGCGAAGCTGCCGCCGAGTTTGAAGGTGAATTTCGTGAAGAAGTTGTGGCTCAGGTTGAGGCCGACGCCGCTGTCCCAGAAGTTCTCGTTGGTGTTGGAGCCGGAGTCGCGAAGGGTCCTCCAGATGCTCAGGCCGAGAACCGTCTTTTCCATGGGGATGAAGTTGACGTTCGTGGCGGCGGACCAGGAGTTGGATTCGTCGCGGCGGACGCCGGTGTTGTTGACGTTCACGTATTCGTTGTCGTAACGGCGCCACTGATAACCGAAGTTGAACTCGCCGCTGAGCTTGGCCCCGGAATCCCAGGCGAATCCGAACTGGGCGGCGTTGGTCTTGGAGTCGCCCTTGGTGACCGTGGGATCGAGGTTGTCGATGTAGGACTTCTGGGTGTAAACGTACCGGACGAACGCCCAGGTATTGGGCATGACGCGGTACTGGAGGCCGGCGCCGAACTGGTTCTGGCCGTAGTTCTGAGCCCAGTCCTTCATGGTGTTGTTGTACTGCTGAATGAAGTAGTTGTAGTAGAGCATGGGGCGGAAATTGCCGCCGATGGTGTAGCCGAGCTTGGCGTTGAATTCGTTGGACCAGCGCTCGGTGAGGGTGCCGACGTTGTACTGGTCGGCATTACCATAGGGGTCGGTGTTGTAGGAGTAGGTGTCTTTAAGGCCGATGAGGATGCCTTCGGGCATCTTGTAGTCGAAGTTGAGGAAACCGCCGTTGTTCTGGAAGTTGTTGTTGGTCTCCGTGTTGTACCAGGCCCGGTCCAGGGTCCAGCCGGCGGTGATCCCGCCCCGTTCCGGAATGATGAAGTTGGCCATGATGCCGGGTTTGAGGTGATAGATCATGTCGGAGACGACCTTTTCCTCTTTCGTCGTCTTGGCGTTGGCGTAGGTCTTGCCGTTGCCCTTGTAGATGTTGTCGTCATATGTCATCACGCCTTGCAGGCCCGGGATGATGGTGAGATTGCCGATATTGATCCTGGGTTCGCCACTCGGCTTTTCCATGACGGTGAAATCCTGGGCCCATGAGAGACCCACCGTTACCGCCATGAAGATCAGGGCTGTCGCAACCGCCGAATAGAATTGCTTTTTTCGCATAATGCCTCCCTCCATAACAAACAAAATAATATCACGACATACGACTTCCGGCTTACCCGAAAAGCAAGCTCAACACCGCGAATTCTCCGAGAAAACGCTTAAGAAACAACAAATAGATTTACACAGAGCGGCTATGATGCTATTGAAATCGCCCCCGGATGTCAAGAGTTTTTTCATAGTTTTTTATGCGGGGAGATCATTCAAATCGAGGATCATAATGCCGATGGTTGAAGAGACAACGAAATTTCCTGAGCTTACGGTGGTGATTCCGGCCCTGAACGAAGGGTCCACCATCGAAACAATAATAACAGGCTGCCTGCGTTATACCGACGACGTGGTGGTGGTGGACGGCCACTCCCGGGACGATACCGTCCGCGTGGCCACGGCGAGGGGGGCGCGGATCGTCATGGACAACCGCCGGGGCAAGGGCGAGGCCATCAGATGCGTCATCTCCCACCTGCGGCGGCCCATAACGGTCTTCATAGACGCCGACGGCTCCCACGATCCCGACGACATCCCCGCCCTCATCGCCCCGATCCGGGAGGGCAAGGCCGACCACGTGTCGGGCTCCCGGCTCATCGGCGGCTCCAGCGAACTCCACGGCGGCTTCGACGAGTGCTTCCGCCTCATGGGCAGTTCCCTCATCACCGCCTGTGTCAATCACCGCTTCGGAGTCCAGCTCTCGGAGAGCCAGAACGGCTTCCGGGCCATCCGGACGGAGGTCCTGCGAGACCTGGGGCTGGTGGAGGACATCACCACCATCGAGCAGGAGATGATCATCAAGACCCTGAAGAAGGGCTACCGCATGGGCGAGGTGCCGTCCCACGAACACAAGCGCAAGGGCGGCGTCTCCAAGATCAGCCTCCGCAAGGTCGCCGTCCGCTACGTATGGACAATGGTCAAGTACCTGTACCTCACCAAATAAACGGGGCAGGTTCTGATTCCTGTAAAAGTTTTGTAAAAATCGGGACGGTTCTGATTTCTTTCTATTCCTCCCCTTCTTAAAAGGGGGAGGCATAGAAGGGGGATGGGGTTATTACCGGTCATGAAATTGATCTTATTCAATCCCCCGGCGCCGGACGGCCGGGGATTCACCCGGGAGGGGCGCTGCACCCAAGAGGCGGGGGTCTGGGCCTCCCAGTGGCCGCCGGTGACCCTGGCGACGGCGGCGGCCTTTCTCGCCGGCGACGGCCATGAGGTGCACGGCGTCGATTTCCCCGCCCTGGGGCTTCCCGTCCGGGACCTGGAGGCCCGGATCGCCGCTTTGCGCCCCGACGCCGCCCTCTGGACCACCGGCACTCCCACCCTGGCCCATGACCTGTACATCGCCACCCTCGTGAAGGCGGCATCCCCGGAGACCCTCACGGGGGTCATGGGGACCCACGTCAGCGTCATGCCCGGGGAAGTCCTGGAGAATTCCGACGTGGACGTGGTGATCAGAGGGGAGCCGGAGGGAATTATCCGGGAACTCTGCCGCCGGGGAAACGGTGAGGGGCGAATCACCCGAACACCCGGCGCGATCGCGGGCATATCACATGAGGCGGGCGGAGGCGGCCCCATCACCCTCAATCCCGAGGGAGGCGGCGGCGCCTCGGCCAGTAATAACCGCGGCGAGGGAGAAAGCAGCGCCCCCGACCGCGCCGGGGTTGTCGGCACTGCCGGCGGCGGCGTTCGTGGTGGCATTGGCGGCGGCGGGAGCGGCGGCGGACGGCGGGAACGCTGGCGGCTGTCCGATGTTGTGGGCATATCATATAAGGATGCGGCGGGCGCCGTCATCCACAATCCCGATGCCGGGTGGCTGCCCCCGGAGGAGATTCCCGCACCGGCATGGGAACATTTCGATCTGGCGCCTTACCGCCTTCCCCTTTCCGGGCGGCCGTTTCTCATCGTCGCCCCCGTGCGGGGCTGCCCCTATGCATGCAGCTTCTGCACGGCTCCGGTCTATTACGGCCGGAAGCTCCGCAAGCGGCCCGTGGCGAACGTCATCGCGGAAATCGCCGCCGATATGGACCGCTTCGGCGTGACGGAATTCTTCATCTGGGCCGACACCTTCACGGCGGACCGGAAGTATGTCCGGAGCTTCTGCGAGGGGATTCTGGCGGCGGGGCTCCGGATCACCTGGACCTGCAACAGCCGGGTGGACACCATTGACGGCGAGACCCTGGCGCTGATGAAAAGGGCGGGGCTGTGGATGATCAGTTTCGGCTTGGAAGCGGGGGACGACGGCATCCTGGCGGCGTCGGGAAAGAGGATCACCACGGCGGATTCCCGGCGGGCGGTGCACCTGGCCCGGGCGGCGGGGGTGCGGACGGCGGGGCACTTCATCCTCGGACTCCCCGGCGAGACGGAAGCGACGATGGCCGCCACATTGCGCCTGGCCTGCGAGCTGCCCCTGAACATCGCCCAGTTCTACGCCGCCGCTCCCTTCCCCGGCACCCGCCTCTACGAGGAGGCAACCGTTAGGGGCTGGCTGAAGACGGGGGGCGGCGACGGCAACGCCTGCGGCAACACTTGGGGCCGCGCCGCTGACAAGGAAGCGGATTCTTCCTCCGCGCACGAAGGCGAATCAATGGCGGCACCAGGACCGGAAAAAAACGCCTCGACGACTGAAGGCGAATCAACAGCGCCGCCCCGTATCCCCGCCGGTCCCGGGGCCGGCATCCCACCGGCCGGCGACGGCGGCGGCCAATTCTCCCCGTTTTCCCAGAACAGCGCCGTCCTCGAACTGCCCGGCCTCTCCGCCGCCACCGTGGACGCCTTCCGCCGCCGGTCCTACCGCGCCTTCTACCGCCGCCCGAAGATTATCGCCGGACTCCTCGCCATGGTGGAGCCCGGCGCCGCCGTCCACCTCACCGCCGCCGCCCGGCGCTTCCTCAAATGGTCCCGGTAAATGAACCGCCTCGCAGCAAGCTGCGAGGTATCACAGGTAAAAATTCCCCATGTCAAAGCAAGCTTGATGACTTTTTACGAGTTCATCAAGCTTCGGGGAATTGCACCCGAAGAGATTAGCAAAATTTAAAAACCCGTCTTCCCGCAGCTTCTTCCCTTTGCAACCGCCTCCCCCTTGCAGCTCCCTCTCCTTCAAAGGGAGGGTTGAGGTGGGGATGGGGTTCTCACAATGGGGGCGGTTCTCTTTGGGAAGTTTCTCGGTCTTGCCGTCCGGGCGCCGGCTGCAGCCGGATTCAGTGCGGATTTTCTTTGAACCGGATCCGGTACAGGCCGTAGTGGACGTGCTGCTCCTGAGCCGCGGCGATTTCCGTCAGCTCGTACTTTTCCCTCATCATGGAGCACAGCTCCTTATGATGGCCGGCGGTGCTGCACCAGTAGTTGTGGTGGAAGTACACGTGGCCGTTGTAGCGCTTCAGGAGTTCGGTGATGATGTCGGGATTGTTTATACCCGCAAAGGTCTGGATGGCCCCCTGCTGCCAGAGGAGGAGCATCGTGGGGACGTGGGTGAGGACGACGGAGCGGCGCGGTATCTTCTCGATGAACTGCCGGGCATAGGCGTGATCGTAACGCGCCCCCCAGGCCTCCTGACTGACGAGGCGGATCAGGGGCAGGAAGGGGAGCCAGGAGTAGAGGAGCAGGACGAAGATGAGTCCCGCGGCCAGGGCGCCGCCTGCCCGGAAAGGACGGCCGGCGTCATCTCCCGAAAGCGGCGGTGATCCGAATGGCTCAGGATCAGGCGCAGGAGAGCGCATGCGGCCGGCGGCGGCGCGGGCCGTATGGGGCCGCCGGGCGGCGAGGCGGTAGGTGAGGCGGGTGATCACGGCCTGGAGGCGGTCCGCCCCCATTCCGGCGAGAACGGCGAGGGGCATGAAGGAGACGAGGGCAAAACGGACGTCGGCACCGTATTTATAGCTCCCGGCGTAAAAAAACAGGAAGATCCCCCAGAACATCACGAACCACAGGAGGAACAGCCCGGGCAGGACAAACCGCGCCCCGCGGGCCGCCGGCCCGACGCCGCCCTTCCCTTTTTCATCCCCGATCTTTACCCATCCCCCTCCCCGGCTCCGGGATAGATCGGACGATCCGGAAACATCAATCCGGTCCGTTCCCGCCGCTTCGTCCGGCCGGGAGGGCGCCGCGGTGACGGTGCCGACGGCGTTGCCGGCGCTGACGGCGGAGGCGGGGCCGTCTTCGTCCCGGCGTCCCCGGTTACGCAAAGGCCCCGCAAGACCCAGGAAGGCCAGGAAGGTGAAGACGGCCGGGAAAAGCTGGTTGTTCAGGTAATAGGGGCCGTTGACGGCGATGTTCTTGAAGAAGAACTCCAGGGAGAACTTCGCCCCTTCGGCACCCCAGGACTCGCCGCTCACGGCATGGATGTGGAGGAACTGGGGAAGGATGAAGACCAGGGCCGGGATCCCCAGCAACCATACCTCCCACCGGGTCAGACGGCGCGGCGTTGTAACGAGCAGGGCCAGGAAGGCCCAGAGGCCGATGAGCCCAGATTCCGGGCGCATCTGGCTCGCCAGGGGGACCACGAGGCACAGGAGCGCCAGGTGGCGCAGACGGCCAGTCTTCAGGTAAACGAGGAGGCACAGGACCGCCAGGCCGCCGAAGAACGCCGCCGCCGGCTCCGCGGCCATCGTGTTGGACCAGACGATGTTTTGGGGGATCGCCGCCCAGACCAGCGCCCCCATGATCGCCGGGAAAAACCTTCCGGTCACGATATGGACGATCCAGAAGCAGAGAAGGATTCCGCCCAGATAGAGGAGATTGTTCATCCGGAAGCCGTGCTCCTCGTCCACCCCGCCGATCTGAAAGGCCATGCTGACGAGAAACGGCCAGCCGCTGGGTTCCTTGTTGTAAATCTGCCAGTGGGGGTGGTACTCGTCGTATTCGAAGACGCCGTAGTTGCACATCGCCGCCTGCCCCTTCAGGGCCATGCTTTGGGCGACGTTTCCGTAGATGTCTTCATCGTAGTAGATGCGGTGAACCCGGGGGGCCACCGAAGTGACGGCGACGGCGGCGGAGATCAGGAGGGCCGCCAGGATCAGCAGGCGGAAGTGGCGCTGGAGCCAGGCCGCCGGGGGGTCGGAGGACTTGGCGGCGGCGGCGGAAGGAGAGGGAGAAGAAGCGGAGGAGGTGTTGGGAACCACGGCGCTTGATGCGGTAGGGGCGGCAGTTGCGGCAGTTGCGGCGTCTTCAGCAACGGGGGCGGGGGCGGGGGCGCCCTCGGAAACGGTTGATGCGCCTTTGGGGGCGGCGGGGGCGGCCGGCGCCGGGACGATCAAGCCCCGGAAGGCCGCGGCGATATCCCGCCCGCAGGCGACCGCCCCGAGGATCAGGAGGAGGAAGTTCAGGCGGAGGATCCAGGTGATGTTGTTCAGAAGAAAGTTCTGAACGGTGCCCCGGGGATGGTAGTCGATGACGTAAACGCCGAAACCGATGACGAGGCAGTAAAGCGCCGCGATCCCCACCGGGAGCAGGGGGCCGGATGCGAGTTTACGCAGCGAGGTTTTCAACCAGGACGTCCTCCAGGAACAGGTAGCGGATGCCGGTCTGCCGGAGCATCTTCAGGGCCTCGGCGGGGGTGCAGACCAGGGGCTCGCCGTGGATGTTGAAGCTCGTGTTCAGGACCACCCCGTGGCCGAGCTCCGCCTTCAGGGCCAAAAGCAGCTCCCGGTAGGCGGGATTTTCCTCCTTGACGAACTGGGGGCGGCAGGTGCCGTCGATGTTGATGACCCCGGCCATGAGGGGCAGGTGCTCCTCCCGGACCCGGAAGGCCATGGTCATGAAGCGGTTGTCGTCCAGGCACAGGCCGTCGGCGTGGAGGAGCGGCGGTCCGTCCTCGGCGAGGATGCTGGGGCAGAACGGCTGGTACCAGACCCGTTTCTTCAGCAGGACGTTGAGGCGGTCCTTGATGCGGTTGTTGTCCGGACGGGCCAGGATGCTGCGGTTCCCCAGGGACCGGGGGCCGATCTCCATGCGCCCCCTAAACCAGAGGATGATCTCCCCGTCCAGGATGAAACGGGCCGCCCGTTGAGGGGCGTCGGCGACGGTCTCCCATTTCAGGGCGCCGCCCTCCCGGCGGGCCGCGGTACAGGCCGCCAGGATCTCCACCCGGGAATGGCGGGGTCCCAGGTACAGATCGTCGAGACGGTAGCCGGCCACGCCGAAGGCCTCGTAATTCAGGTGCATCGCCGCGCCGATGCCCAGGCCGCCGTCGCCCATGTGGGGGAAGACGTAGATCCGCTCCACCCCGTCGAGGGCGGCGATCTTCATGTTCATCTTGATATTGGAAAACACCCCGCCCGCGGCGGCCAGGCGCCGGATCCCCGTGGCGGCCAGGTAATGCCGGACGAGATCGAGGATGCTCTTCTCCAGGACCCGCTGGGCCATGGCGGCGAACTGCTCCGAGGGATAGCGCCAGAGGATCTTCCGGAGTTCCCGGTGCAGGGCCGTGGCGCTGTAGCGGGAGACGATGTTCCCGTCCGTCGCGGCGATCAGGTCCATGAGGGGGTTTTCCTCGTCGGGGATGGGATAGGCGTAGTTGGCCAGGGCCATGACCTTTCCCTCATCCTCCAACTCCCGCATGTTCATGAGGTTGGTGACGTGTTCGAAGAAGATCCCCAAAGAGGTATGGGCGGGAAGAGCCCGGAGGAGCTCCAGACGTCCCCCGGCAAAGCGGCGGACGGTGCCGCAGAGGCCGTCGCCGACGCCGTCGAGGGTGATCACCAGGGCCTCGGGAAAGCCGCTGCACGCCGCGGCGGCCACCGCATGGGCGGCGTGGTGGTCCACGAGGGAGAGGCGGAAGTCCCGGAAGCCCAGGGCGCGCAGACGCCCGGTGAGATGGCGGCGGCTCAGGGCGATGGAAACGGGATTGGGGGCCAGCTCGGTGAACCGGTACTTGAAGGCCTTCTTGAAGGGATCGGCGGTGCGGGGGGGCAGCTTCCGGCGGCGGATGAGGTAGTATTCCTCCTTGAGGCGGGGGAAGAGGCGGGTCAGGGTCTTGGCCGGATCCGTCGTCGAGGCGGCGATGTATTTCACGTCCGGAGGGGTGAGACCGGCGAACTCCAGACAGGCGCCGATGGCGAGGCTGGGGAAGCCCACCTCTAACTTCCGCCGGGTGAGGCGCTCCTCGTTGATCGCGCAGACGAGTTCCCCGCCCCGGACCAGGGCCGCCCCGGCGTCATGGCCGTCCCAGACGCCCAATACAAATTCCCGCTCACTTTTCATAAGATAAAAACGCTAATTTTAAAGACCTGACCCCACTGTGCCTGACCCCCGGCGGCGGCGCCACCACAGCCAGCCGCCCGCGGCGGCGATTGCCGCCAGGACCGCCACGGCGAAGACGATGAGGAGCACGGGCTTCTCCTCCACCGGGGCCTCGTCCTGGAGGAGGCGGGAAAACTGGACGCCGTTGAAGTCATACCAGACCACGGCCCGGTAGGGATAACGCGCCGGAGGGAGCCCGGCGTCAAGCTTCACCAGCGCTTCGTCCTCTTTCGTCCCTCCCGGACCCAACTCATAGAAACGATCCGTTTCGTCCATGGTGATGCCGTCGGGAAGGTAGAAGCTCACGACGGCCTGGACCGGACCCTTGTGATTGTTGACGAGGGAGATCCGGTATTTCGCCGTCGCCTCGCCCAGACTCTTTACATTGAGGGCCTCGGCATTCACGGCCACCGCCAGCGGCGGCTTTTCCCCCGCCGGGAGGCCCGTCCGGTTCATGAAGGGGTGGAAGTCATAGAGCAGATGGGGCTTGCCGGCGTGGTCGTCATAGGAGAGGCGGCTTACCATGATATAGTCGCCGGGGATCATGGCCCCCAGATCGAAGTCGCAGCGATAGGACGTCCAGGCCTGGCCGGCGGCGATCTGGCCGTAGGGATCCGAGCGGCGGGCATCCCGGGCGAGGAAGGTGGTCACCAAGAGATGATATACCGGCGCGGAGCCGGCGTTGCGGACCTCGTATTCTACGATCATCCGGCCGGAGGGGCCGGCGGTCACTTTGGGGATGATTTTTACCGGCCCGGCATTCGCCCCCGGTCCCGGCCCGGCCGGCGCCGGCGGGACGGCAACTATCAGGAGCAGCAGCATTGCCGCGGCCATCCCCGCCATCCTCGCCATCATTGTTGCCTTCATGCCTCCGCGGCCGTCGAATCTCTTCTTCATCTATATGTCCTCTTATATATCCTCGCTGAAACAGTCCTGACCTGATAAAAGCTCCGGTTTTGTACTATAGCCTCACCAGCAGGTCAAGATGATTTCCCGGGGCTAAAAAAGCGGCGGCGCCTCCGGGGCCACCCTTTCCGGATAGAAATTGCGGATGAAGCCGGTGATGTCCTTGAGGATCTTCTTGTTCCCCGTGAGCGTCAGGGCCTTGTGGTAATGGCGCATGGCCCGGAACCAGTAATCCTCCTGCTTGGGGGGATCGAAGCCGTAGGCCTTGGAGCGCATCACCCAGTAATTCCCCAGATCGATGTGGAGCCAGGGATTCATCACCCAGTCGCCGCCCATGTACGTGGCCCGCTCGATGGACAGGTCCGCCGCCGGAAGCCAGATCCGGCCGTAATCGGGATCGGCGGTGAGGTAGGTGTACTCCCAACCCAGGCATTTGTGGGCCTCGGCGTTGAAGGGGTTCAGGCGCACCGACCGCTCCAGGGCCGCGATGATCGGACCGTGGGAGGCCGCCCAGGCCGGGGTGGCGCTCCCGTTTTGCGCCGCCTCCTTGTTGCGGATTTCCGTAAGCGCCATCGCCATGCGGAAGGCGTATTCGGCGTTGCCGCCGTCGAGGCGCATGGCCCGGGCGATGTCCGCCGGGGGCGGAGACCAGTCGAGATTCAGGGTCATATTGGGCACCGTGGGGCAGTAGATCTCGGCTAAGTAATGACGGATCACCCCCTGGCCGTTCCAGAGGATCAGCCCCAAAAGGAGGACGAGGGGGACGGCGCCGGCCCCGCGGAGGGGCAGCGATGTCCCGGGGAGGAGCAGGACGTCCTCGTGATGGGATACTCGGTCCAGATGCAGGGCGGCTGTCCCGATGGCGAGGGTCGCGGCGAGGAGGAGGAAATTCGCCGGCAGGTGGAGATTGAAATCGGCGACGGAATGGACGAGGATCGCCGTCAGGGACGCGATCCCGCCGGCCCCCAGGCAGACGGCGAAGGTGCTGCGCCGGCGCCGCCACCGGTTCATATAAACGCAGACGAACCAGAGCCCGGCGGCTACGGTGACGAGCATCCCCGCCACCCCCGCCTCCGCCAGCAGTTGAGCCCAGTCGTTATGGCCGTGCTCGTAGGATGTCATCTTCTGCCGCTCGTCCTGATACTTGGGGAAGGCGTAGGGGAAGTTCCCCACCCCCACGCCGGAACGGCGGTAATCCTTGTAGATATCGATGGTTTTCTGAGAGGCGAGGAGGCGCGACTCGTAATCCCGGTCCATGACCTGGAAGCGGCCCACGACGTAGTCGATCCCCGCCGGCAGGGAGTAGAAGGCCACGATGAGAAAGATGGCCAGGATGATCTTCCCCTTGCGGCGCTGCTCCCGGCGGAGAAACAGCAGGACGCCCAGGACGAAGAGCCCGCCGGCGCCGGCCATGATGCCGCCCCGGGAGGCGGAGAGGATCAGGCCCACCCCCATCACCGCCCCCATGAAGATGATGAGGAACCGGCGGGTGAAGATCCCGTCGCCGGAAAAGAAGGTCAGGATTCTTTCCCTAAGGTCCGGACGCCGGTGGGAGGAGCGGCGGCGGGCCAGGGCGGCGGCATAGGCGCCGGCATAGGCCGCGGCCATGATCATCCCCATCTCCATGAGGCCGGCGAAGTGGTTGCGGTTGATGTAGGTGCCGTGGACGCTCTTTTCCGTGGCGTGGAGGTACCACCAGACGTGGTGGTGCCGGGAGTAGGTCTCCATGATCCCGTAGAGGGAATCGAAGGCCGCCGTAAAAAGGATGGCCAGGACCGCCGTCTCGATGCGGCGGCGGGTCCGCAGCGTCTGGAGGAGGCCGAAGAAGAACAGACCATAGGCGGTCCAGCGGATGAGGGACATGCGGACGGGATAGGCGTAGGGGGCGACGCTGTACCACACGTCGCCGGGCCAGGGCGCGGCGACGACCCGAGGGGCCGGCAGGGAGGCCAGTCCGGCCACCTTCGCCTCCGGCGACAGGACGGAGATGAGGAAATCGGGCAGCGGCGTCATCTGGAAGATCAAAAAGAGGGTCAGGAGGATGAAGAGCGGCGTCATCCCCGCCAGGGGCCAGACGAAGACGAGACGGCCGGGCGCGCCGGGGCGCGCCGGGCATCCGACGCCGTCAGAAAGGTCGTGACGGGCTCCCTCTTCCTCCCGGGAGGCAGGACCGTCCCGCCGCTCTGCCCGGTGCTCGTCTCCCCGCCGGCCGGCGGGTGCATCCGGAACCGGGAGATCCCGGCGGTCACCTGCTTCGGCCCGGACGCCTGCCTTCCGGTCTTCGCCCGCTTCGGACCGGGTATCCGCGCCCGGCGTCTCGGGGTCGGGATATTCACGGCGGAGGAAACGGCCGGGGATGAGGAGGAGACTCGCCGCCAGGATGCACAGGAAGACCAGGGAATAGACCCAGGTGTGGACGGCGCCGAACAGGAGGATGCCGAAAATCAGGGCGAACAGTTGCAGGCCGAAGGCGATCTGCTCGCAACGGGGGAGGAAACCTTCTTTCTTCCTCCTTTTCTCCTTTGGCAACCGCTTGAATACCCTTTTGAGAAGACCGGGGGATTTTTCCAGCTCCGCGCCGATTTTACTCAAAAAGGTCTTAACCACCGCAAGATCACCACCCGCCCGGCGGGGCGAAAACCATTTGACGCGTCGTTTGCGAATTATCTTCCTGCCGGAATGCATTGCCTCACCTGGTACAATGGAAGGCCTTCGTCTCGTAGGCCTCGAAGGAGCCGCGGAGCCGGCCGGCGACAACGGGGTAGCGCTCGTTGCCGAAGAGTTCCCAAACGACGGCGCAGCGCTCCGCCTCCGGCCATCCCAGTTCCGCCTCCACGGGGGCGCCGATGCTGTTGACGGCGATCACGAGGGTCTCTTCGCCCCGGTTCTTCACGGCGGCGTGAACCGCCGGCCGCCCTTGGGGGTCCCACCGGTAACGGGAAAGCATGCGCACCGGCGTCTCCACCGCGGCGTTGGGGACGAGGAGCCAGGGATAGATCCGGTTGAGCCGGCCCGCGACCCGGGCCAGATCCCGGCGCCCGTCCTCGGTTTTGCCGATGTGGCTGTAGGTGTAGAAGAAGATTCCCCTGCTCCCGTGGACGACGGCGAGGAAGGCGAGGACGTCCATCTCCTCCCAGCTCGGCAGCCGGGGCCAGCCCGACTGGGGCTCCCGGAAGGCCTGAACCACCGCGAGGAGCCGTTCCCGGCCCACGTCCCGGGCCGCCCGATCCAGGGAGTCGGAGAGGATGGTCATGGGTCTGCCGATCACGGGATACTGATCCATCATGAAAAAATCACTTGCATTCCGGTAGTCGCGGCAGGCCTCGGGACGGACGATGGCCATACAGGTCGCCGCCCCGGGATAACGATCCTTCAGCAGCCGCTGGACGTCTTCGGCGGCATTGACGGGGGCGGAGCGGATCTCCGGCTCGTCGTTGACATAGAAGGCCAGGTAGCCGGGACGGACGTGGCCGGCGATTTCGTCCAGGAACGGCCGCAGTTCATCGGGATCGTGGGGCGTGGCGAGGACGTACCGGAAATTCGCCGCGTGGCAGGCCGCCACGGCGCTCCGCAGGGCCGGGCCGCGCCCGCCGATGACCACGGTGTTGAGGCCGAGGCGGCGGAGCTGCGCCAGGTCTTCCTTCCCGGCACCGTAAACGCCGATGGGGAAGAAGTCTTCGTAGAGCCCCGCCGGTACGGAGGCGGAGGCGCCACTCACGTTTGCCTGCCGGGCGGCGGCGCCGATTTCTTTAGTCGCCTGGCCCGCCGCGGCCACCGGCAGGTCTTTGGCAACAGCGACAATAACCGCTTCCCCATCACTCCTTGCCAGTCCGGAGCGGGCATCTCCCGAGGCGGCGCCTGGGACCTCACCGCCGAACGGATCAGATTTTCCCGCCGTGACAGCATAACCGGCGCTGTCGATCCCTTTGGCGTGAAAATCGTTCCGGGCAGTGGTGGCCGTAGCGGACGCAACCGGCGTCAGGACCGGCCGGGTCATCCAGAAGTCCTTTCCCGCCTGATCGCTGGCAAAGACGAAATAACCGCCGCCATCTTTCGGCAGCGGGGCGGCAGGCTCTTCACCGCCCCGGCCGCCGGCAGCGGGAGCCTCCCCGGCCGCCGCCTTCAATTCGTCGCCGGGACAGGTTACATAGCCCCGGAGCAGTTGCCACCTTTTGGACTGCAAATGGTTGTCGAGCTTGATTTCCCGTCCCCAGACGCGGGCTTTCGCATAGACGCCGTTTTCCCAGTAATCACGGTAGAAATATCCGGAAAAGAGGTAATCACGCCCCGGCACGCAAGGCGGCAGCGGCGCCCGCCACTCACCCCGGCCGTCGCGGCCCGCCCGGATGCCCACGGCCCCCGGTTTGACGAAACAGCGGCTCCCCAGATCGTCCGTTCGGGCGGCGGCGCAGCCCGTCCAGCCCGGCGGTGCCGCCGCCGCCCCGGGAACGGTGAGGTCGGGATTCGGCAGCAGGTTCTCCCGGAGCCGGAAGGACCGCAGCGGCGCCCAGAGGTCCGCCTTCATGCCCCGGTAGGGATAGACGAGGATGCCGTCCGCCCCGCCGGCGGCGGCGGCGTTTACAGCGGCACGGAACTCCGCGGCGCCCGTATCTTCGGACTGGATGATCGGCCAAACGGCGGCCGGCATGGTCTCCCGGTAGTAGGCGGTCATCTCCCCGACCCAGGCGGGGGACCGTCCCACCATGCGGTGATAGACCATGGGGGAGACGACGTCCACGAGCCCGCCCAGGGCGAAGGGATCCTGGCCCAGGATCCAGGAGACCGCGCCTTCCCGCTCCCCCTTCGTCCATGGCACAAGAAAGGCCCCAAGGAGGAAGGAGCGGCCGGAGGACCTTTCCGCACCGGCGGCGGCCCGGGCATCCGCGCCCCTTCCCGGCGTCGCCGCGCCGGCCATCCTTCCGGAATCAGAGGCCGCACCGGCGGCGAACCTTGCGCCTTCATGCTGACCCGCCGCGCTGGCGGTTCCCCCGTAGTTCTCCGCCGCCCCGACAGCGGATCCGCCGGAATCCGCGGCTACACCGGTGCCGGTCGCCGTCTTGCCTCGCGGCGGCACCCCGCCGGTTCCGGTCCGTTCGTCCCGGAGTTTCCGGACCTCCCGGACAAAAGACAGGATCTGTTCCTGCTTCCACTGTCGCCATTCCCGGGAACGGTGGCTGCGGATCCAGGCCGCGGCGGCCGGGGCCTCCATCGCCGGGAGGGAAACGGCGGGACGCTTGCCCGTGGCGGCAAGGTGTTCCGAGAACAGGCGGCGGCAGCGCGGGCAGTAGCAGGTGTCGGGATAGTAGGCGGCGGCGCCGGTCCTTTCCCAGAGGCCGGGGTAACGGATGAAATCCAGCCAGATCCCGTCGGCGTGGGGTCCGAATCGTTTCAGGAGTGTGTCGATATGGCGGAGGCGCTCGGCCCGCCAGCCCGGATGGGTGGGGCAGACACCGCCGATCTCCCGCTCCTGGGGGCGGTCCTCGCCATAGGGACGGCCGGCCGCCGTGACCGGCCGGGAGTCGGGCCATCTCTTCCAGGGGCCCCGGCCTCCGAAGGCGTTCACCGAGATAAACACCTTGTATCCCCGGGACTTGAACCATTGGACGGCGGCTTCATCCCCGGGGACGAAGACGGCGTTTACACCCCCCGACCGCAGCTTATCTTCCGTGCGGGCGGGATCTCCCACCGGGACGCCGGGGACACCGTACATCCCCCGCACCGCCACCGCTTTTCCCTGGGCCGCTGGGATCCCCGTTCCGGACGCCGCCGGGCCGGGCGCGCCCCCGGGCTGACCGGCTCCGATAATCGTCCCGCCCTTCCCCGTCGCCGCCTCGGCCAGGCCCGCCACCGGATGCACCGTCGCCGCGAAGGCGGCGATGAAGATGATCAGGGCCAGAACCGCCGCTATTTTACCCCCCGGAGACGACGGCAATACCTCAAACGACATCATGAAATCATATCCGCATCTTCAAGATTGGCCGGCGGATTGCCGGCGTAAAAAAAGGGTTGCAAGACGGATTACTTGCAACCCTAATATCAACCAAATGGTGGGCCAGGGCAGAATTGAACTGCCGACACTCGGATTTTCAGTCCGATGCTCTACCGACTGAGCTACCGGCCCGCGAACAGATGGTCCGTCTATTAAATATCGCTCCATTTGTCAAGGTATTTTTCTCCGGCGGCGCTCACGGCGGGAGCGGCTTCCCCCGGTCACGAATGACCACCGTACCGGCTATCTTGTCGTGCCAACCCTGCTTGCGGGGATCGACGGCGATCCACAGAAAACCCAGATAAAACAGGGCACCGGAAACGAGATAACCGATGAGGCGCAAAAAGGCAACCCCGAAGGTAATGCTATCGCCCGCCACCGGCCGGATGTGGAGGCCGAGGATCATCTTCCCCGGCGTCCGGCCGGCTACGGCGACAAAGTAGGTAAAATACAGGACCGTAACCACGACGACGGCCAGGAAGTAGAGCAGGGTAAACCCGGCCATCGCCTGGGAGACCCCGGCGCCCGGCGCGGCGGCCGGCCAGGGGCCTCCCCCTCCGGCCGCCTGGCCGAGGAGATGGGACAATCCGCCGGCCAGCAGAAAGATGAGATAGATGACGTTCAATATGACCTGATCGATGCAAAAGGCAAGGCCCCGCCGCCAGAAACCTCCGTAAGCTTCAGTCACGGTCCCGCTCCTTTCGGGGCGTCCCCGCCGCCCCGGCGCCCTCCGGCTGGTCCGGCGCCGCAAATATCCCCCGCTCGTACTGGATGATCGTCAGGATTACCAGGGAGGCCGTCTCGACGCGCAGGATCCGGTGGCCCAGACCGGCCACGGTAAAACCCGACGCCCGGGCCGCCGCCACTTCTTCCGGGGCAAAACCGCCTTCCGGGCCGACGACGACGAAATAATCCTCCGGCGGCGGGCCGCCGACGGGCTGCAGGATGGATTTGATGTCCCGGCCGCCTTCCTCCCAGAAGATGATCCGTCCCGGCAGGGGCGCAGACGGGGAAGCCACGACGCCGCGGCATTGTTGCCGCTGTCCCTTCCCCACAAGCGGCGCCGGAAACAATTCATCCTCCGCGGCGGGCCGCGCCGCCGCCTCCTCATGGTTGCGGCGGCGGTTTCCGCCCCCGGATCGCGCCGGCGCCAATTTCGCTCCCGCTCCTTCGGCCAGGTCCAGCATTTCTCCGAACGACGCGATCATCTCCATCGCCGGAACGTCCGGACGGCGGCACCGCCGGGCGGCCTCCACGGCGATCTTCTCCCACCGCTCGCGACGGGCGGCAGCCTTCGCGGCGTCCAGCCGGGGAACGGAACGGGCGGAATGGAACGGCACGATCCGGATCACCCCGATCTCCGTGGCCTTTTCCACGATGCCGTCCATCTTCACCCCTTTGGGGAGGGCCTGGGCCAGGGTGATCCGGACGGACGGGACGGCGGCAATCGCTTCCCGTCTCAAGATCCGGACGGCGACCTCACGGTCGTCCATCCTTTCGATCACGGCGGGAAAGTCCCAGCCCGATCCGTCGAAAAGGGTGACGGCATCGCCGGGGCGGAGGCGCAGGACATTACTCAGGTAGCGCCGGCGGCCGGCATCCAGGGCGTAGATACCATCTTCCTTGAGGGTCTGGGGCCAATAGAGGCGGGGGAACGTCACTACCGGTAGCCCTCGTTGCGCAGGACATAGCAGCGCCATTCTTTTTCGATGATGGTGCGGTGCGCCACAAAGGGCTCCGCCAGGAAGTGGTGTTCGATATCTTCTCGATTTTGTTCGATTATCCCGGACAGAATGAGAAAGCCGCCCCGGCTGAGGAGGTCGATGAGGCGGGGGCGGAGCTTGATATGCATCCTGGCCGTGAGGTTGGCCGCAATGAGGTCGAAGGTCTCGGCGAGGGTGGCCGCATCCTGGTAGAGAACGTCAACCCGGTCCTCCACGCCGTTCATGCGGGCGTTCTCCGCGGCGATCGCCACGGCCTGCTTGTCGATATCCACGCAAACGACTTTGCCCGCCCCGAGCTTGGCGGCGGCGATACCCAGGATGCCCGTCCCCGTTCCCACGTCGAGGACGCGGCGGTTCCGTGCCTCCCGGTCCTGGAGGATGAGGTCCTCCATGGCCTGGAGACACATCCGCGTCGAGGGATGCTGACCAGTTCCGAAGGCCATGCCGGGATCGATCTCGATGAGAATATCGTGGCCGCCGGGACTGTAGCGCTCCCAGGTCGGCTTGATGATGATGTTCTTCGTCACCCGCAGGGGTTTGAAGTACTTCTTCCACTCCTCCCCCCAGTTGGATTCGGCGATCCAATCGGTGCGCCAGGAAGGCCGGGGCAGCTCGGGGAAGAGGCGGCCCAGTTCGTCGAGGTAGTTCTGGAGGGAGGTCAGGCGGTTTTCGACGCGGACGTCATCGGGCAGATAGGACTTGAGAGTCTCCGGGGAGGCATCCTCGGCAAAACCGCCGCCCTGGGGCTCCGGCGTCTCTTCCTGAAACACGCCCTGGGCGCCGTTTTCCATGAGGAAATTGGTCACGGCTTCACTCAACTCCGCCGGGAGGCTGATCTCGATCTGCAACCATCGTTCTTTTTGCTGTGTCATGACTCGCCCTTCCTGTTCCTTATGTGGGGAAACATATCCTTTTTTTGATGATATTTCAAGTAACTTGAAATATTCCCCTGGCCGTGATAGCCTGCCCGGCCAGATGCAATGGAGACGATCTCGTAATAAACCCTCATGCCCCGTGGGGCGCCACGAAGCATGAAAAGAGCATTTCATACGAAGAAAATGGCATTTCATAGTAAGTTGTTTTATTCCTCACCCCTTCAAGGGGGAGGGAGCTAAGGAAACGAGAACCATATCGCCGACCCTCCCCTTGAAGGAGGGAGCTACTGGGAGCGAAAACCATATCGCCCCCCTATCCCTTGAAAGGGAGGGAGATTTGCTTCTTTTTACCAGGGCGTCAATTCAGATGGACACTGATTATGCGCCGGGGGAAAGCCCTTGAAATACTATCCCGTTTGTCTCGACATCAGGGAAAGACCCTGCGTGGTCGTCGGGGGCGGCGAGGTGGCGGCCCGGAAGGTGGAGCGCCTCCTGGAATGCGGGGCCGCCGTGACGGTCGTGGCCGGGGAGCTGGGGGACATGCTGCGGGAGCTGGCGGCGGCGGGGCGCATCCGGCATGTGGCGGCGGACTATGAGGCACGGTATCTGGCGGGGGCCTTCCTCGTCATCGGCGCCACGGACCGGGAGGAGGTCAACGACTGCATCGCCGCCGACTGCCGCGCCGGGGGCATCCTGGTGAACGTCGTGGACGACCCGCGGCGCTGCGATTTCATCCTCCCCGCCCTCCTCACCCGGGGGAGCCTCTCCATCGCCGTGGCCACGGACGGCAAGAGCCCGGCGCTGGCCCGGAAGCTGAGGCGGGAACTCGCCGGGCAATTCGGGCCGGAATACGCGGCCTATCTCGACCTGCTGGGCCGCCTCCGGGAACTGGTCATCGCCGCGGGCCGGTCCCCGGATGAAAACCGGGAGGTCTTCACCGCCCTGGTAAATTCGCCGCTCTACGAACATCTCCGGGCGGGCCGGCGGGAGGAGGCCCGGGCGCTGATCCGCGACCTGACGGGTCTGGAAGTAGAGTCGAACTTCATATCCAGCCCGGAGGTCAAGCTTCCCCCCGTGCCCGGCGCGAGTGCAACGATGGAATGAATTCCCCCTTCCGCACACGGCAGGGGATCACAAACGCAAGCGGAATAGAATGACTTTTACCAGGTCGTCAAATATGGTATCCCCATAAAAAATGGACTTTTATCTTCTCCTTTATCGTTTGGTCCTGGTTGCCTATCTGATCAGCACCCTGGCCTATATGTTTTCCCTGCTGTCCCGCCGGGTGACGCCCGCCAAGGCCGCCACCTGGATCATGGCCGGGGCCTGCGGCCTCCACGCCCTGTTCTTCCTCGGGCAGTGGGCGACCCGGGGCTACAACCCCTTTCTCCGCCTCAACGACTCCCTCTCCTTCTTCGCCCTGGTCATGGCGGGGGTCTATCTAGCCTTCCAATTCCGGACCAAGACCCGGGTCCTGGGGGTCTTCGTCTCCCCGGCGGTCTTCCTCCTCATGATCGTCTCCTCCGTGGGCATCGGCGGACCCCTGACGGCGCCGGAGACCCTGCAGGGCGGCCTGGTCTCTCTCCATGCCATGCTCTCGGTGATCGGCGAGGCCCTCTTCGCCCTCGCCTCCGCCGCCGGCCTGGCCTACCTGATCCAGGACGGCCTCCTGAAGCGCCGCAAGGCCAGCAGGCTGATGAAGCTCTTCCCGCCGCTCCGGGATCTGGACCGGATCAACCACATCTGCCTCCTCTGGGGGTTTCCGCTGCTCACCCTGGGGATGGTGGCGGGCTCGATCTGGGCCCGAACGGTCTGGGGAAGCCACTGGCAGTGGGACCCCAAGCAGATCTGGACCCTGGCGGCCTGGCTCATCTACGCCATCCTCCTTCACCAGCGCCTCGCCATCGGCTGGAAGGGCCACAAATCGGCCCTGCTCTCCGTAGTTGCCTTCGTGGTGCTCCTGGCCGCCTTCCTGGTGGAGAAGTATTTCTTCACCACCATCCACCAATTTTATTGAACCATGAATCTCCTCCTCCTCGGCATGAACCATAAAACGGCGCCCGTGGAAATCCGGGAGCGCCTCAATATCGCCTGCACCGAAGACTTCAACCCCCTGGGGGAGATCCTGGCGATTCCCGGCGTCGAGGAGGCCCTCTATCTGTCCACGTGCAACCGGGTGGAGATCCTCGTCCGGAGCCGGGAGGGGGGCGGGGCGGAGGAACGGCTTCGGGAGCTGATCTTCCGTCACGGCAACCTGAGCGGGGCGGAGCTGGCCCGGTGCCTCTACGTCTATCGCGACGAAACCGCGGTCCGGCATCTCTTCCGGGTCGCCGCCGGCCTCGACTCCCTCATCATGGGGGAACCCCAGATCCTCGGCCAGGTGAAGGACGCCTACCGCCAGGCGGTGGAGCGGGAGGCGGCGGGGATCATCCTGAACAAGCTCCTCCACCGGGCTTTCCGGGTGGCCAAGCGCGTCCGGACCGAAACGGGGGTGGCCAATCATGCCGTTTCGGTGAGCTATGCCGCCGTGGAGCTGGCGAAAAAGATCTTCGGCACCCTGGGAGACAAAAAGATCCTCCTGGTAGGGGCGGGGGAGATGTCGGAGCTGGCAGCCCGGCACCTCCTGAAGCACGGCGGGGATCAGCTCTTCGTCGCCAACCGTACCTGGGAGCGGGCCGTGGGGATGGCCGCGGACTTCCAGGGAACCGCCGTGGAGTTCCCGCGGCTGGGGGAAGTGCTGCGGGAGGCGGACATCGTCATCACCTCCACGGGGGCGCCGGGGTACATCCTCACCGGCGAGATGGTCGCCGCCGCCCTGAAGCGGCGCAAAAACCGGCTGTTGTTCATCATCGACATCGCCGTGCCCCGGGACGTGGACCCCCGGGCGGGAGACCTGGAAAACGTCTATCTATATAATATGGACGACCTCCAGGAAATCGCCGACGAGAACATGGCGATCCGCAAGGAGGAGGCGGCCCGGGGAGAGGAGATCATCGCCGCCGAGACGGAGGAGTTCCTCGCCTGGTTCGACACCCTGGCCGTCGTCCCCACCATCGTCTCCCTCCGGGAAAAGGCGGAGGCCATCATCGCCGGGGAGCTGGAGCGGGCCGAGGGGTGGCTCCGGAACCTGCGCCCCGAAGACCGGGAGGAGGCGGCACTGCTCGCCCAGGCCATCGTCAACAAGCTCCTCCACGATCCCATGACCTCCCTGAAGGAGGAAACCCGGGAAGGGGCGGCCCGGGCCTACGTCGCGGCGCTGCGGCGCCTCTTCCGCCTCGACGGGGCGGGCGGGGAGAAAGGAGAGGCATGATTAGCGGCACCTTGAGAATCGGCACGCGGGGCAGCGCCCTCGCCCTGGCCCAGGCTAACTGGGTGAAGGAACGGATCGAGCGACGGCACCCCGGCATGGGGGTGGCGCTTACGGTCATCAAGACGAAGGGGGACATCATGCAGGACGTGGCCCTGGTCAAGATCGGCGGCAAGGGGGTCTTCGTCAAAGAGATCGAGGACGCCCTCCTCCGGGGGGACATCGATCTGGCGGTCCACAGCCTGAAGGACGTCCCCGCCGAGCTGCCGCCGGGGCTTACGATCGCCGTCACGCCGGAACGGGAGGACCCCCGGGACGTCTTGGTCTCGAAGCACCGCGTCAAGTTCGAGGCCATGCCGCGGCGGGCACGGATCGGCACCGGCTCGCTGCGCCGGGGCTTCCAGCTCCGCAATATCTTTCCCGACGTGGAGATCGTCCCCCTCCGGGGCAATCTGGACACGCGGCTGAAAAAGGTGGAAACGGAAGATCTGGACGCCGTCGTGGTGGCCGCCGCGGGGATCCGGCGGCTGGGCTGGGTAAGCCGGGTGACCCAGTTCCTCCCCGTGGAGACCATCATCCCCGCCGTAGGCCAGGGGACCCTGGCCATCGAGGTCCGGGAAGACGACGGGATGGTGCGCAAAGCCATCGCCTTTCTCAACCACGCCCCGACCTGGCGGGAGGCCCAAGCGGAACGGTCCTTTCTCCGGCGCCTCGGCGGGGGCTGCCAGCTCCCGCTGGCGGCCTACGCCAAGACGGAGGGGACGGGTATCAAGATCACGGGGCTGCTGGGGACGATCGACGGGCGGGTCATGATCCGGGAGGAGCTCCGGGGACCGGCGGACGCCGGCGACGCCCTGGGGGGGCAACTGGCGGAGGCCATCCTCGAACGCGGCGGCCGGGCCATCCTGGACATGGCCTACCGGGACTGCCGCTGACAAGGCCTTGAACCCTTAAAAAACATAGCTTAAGGAAACAGCAAATGATTGAAACAGGCGAGGTCTATATTATCGGCGCCGGTCCCGGAGCGGATCCGGGATGCACCGGAATGACGGTGGTGACGGTTATTCGACTTACTATGAAAATGCCATTTTCATGCTTCATGGCACTCCACGGGGCATGAGGGTCTCTTGGAGGGAAAATGACTGAGGCGGGCAAGGTTTACATCATCGGCGCCGGCCCCGGCGATCCGGGGCTGATCACGGTGAAGGGCGCGGAGGCCATTGGCCGGGCCGGGGTGATCATCTACGATCACCTGGTCAGCGGGGAACTCCTGGGTTACGCCCGGAAAGACGCCCGGCTGATCTACGCCGGGAAGAAGGGGGGCGACCACACCCTCCCCCAGGAGGAGATCAACCGCCTCCTCGTAGCGGAGGCGCAGCAGGGACACGTCGTGGCCCGCCTGAAGGGGGGCGACCCCTTCATCTTCGGCCGGGGCGGTGAAGAGGCGGAGGTCCTGGCCGCCGCGGAGATCCCCTTCGAGGTGGTTCCCGGCGTCACGGCCGCCGTGGCCGTCCCCGCCTATGCGGGTATTCCCCTCACCCACCGGGGGCTGACCTCCACGCTGGCCTTCGTCACGGGCCACGAGGACCCCACCAAGGAAAAAAGCGACATCGACTGGGCGTCCCTGGCGGGAATCGGCACCCTCGTCTTTTTCATGGGGGTGAAAAACCTCGCCCGGATCACCGCCGCCCTCATCGCCCACGGGAAGGATCCCCAGACCCCGGCGGCCCTCATCCGCTGGGGAACCACGGCGGACCAGGAGACCGTTGCGGGCACCCTGGCGGACATCGCCGCCCTGGCAGCGGCCCGGGGCTTCACGCCGCCGTCGCTCCTGGTCGTGGGACCCGTGGCGGGCCTTCGGGAGACCCTGCGGTGGTTCGACAACCGGCCCCTCTTCGGAAAGGGCGTGGTCATCACCCGGCCGGAGGCTCAGGCGGAATCCTTCGCCGATCTCCTCCGGGAGGAGGGGGCCCGGCCCATTCATTTCCCGACGATCAAAATCGTCCCGCCGCCGGCGTGGACGGAACTGGACGCCGCCCTGGACAGTCTCGCCGGGTATGACTGGATCGTCTTCACCAGCGCCAACGGCGTCCGGTTCTTCATGGCGCGCCTCCGGGAACGGGGCGGGGATCTCCGGGACCTGAAAGGCATCCGGTTGGCGGTCATCGGCCCGGCTACGGCGAAGATGCTGGCGGAAATGGGCCTCCGGGTGGATCTCGTCCCGGCGGAATACATCTCCGAGGGGGTCGTGCAGGCCTTTGCCGGACAGGATGTCCGGGGGAAGCAGATCCTCCTGCCCCGGGCGGCGGAGGCCCGGGACGTCATCCCCGCGGGGCTTGCACAGATGGGGGCGCAGGTGGACGTCATTACGGTTTACCGGACTGTCGCCTCCGACCGCCGGGCCGAGGAACTCATGCCGCTTATCGATACCGGCAAGGTCGATGTCATCACCTTTACCAGCCCCTCGACGGTGCACAATTTCCTCGCCATCATGGGGCCGGAATTCATCCTGCCGGCGGCGGTGAAGATCGCCGCCATCGGCCCCGTCACCGCCGCCGCCGTCCGGAAGGCGGGGCTGCCGGTGGACATCCGGCAGGAGACTTACACGATCCCCGGCCTGGTCGCCGGCCTCAGAGCTTTTTTCCAGTCTTTTTCATCCTGAAAGCAAAAATATTCGCTAATTATTTTGCTTTCAGGAAAAAATGTTGGGCGGCGGAGAGCTGGCGTCGCTTATCGCCGCGGGCAAGGTCGATGTGATCACCTCATTCCGGGATGGTTTGACAGAAGCGGGGAGGGAGTGTTAAGAGTTCACCTATGATCGGAATTTCGAAATTATACTGCGGGGCCGTGGAGCCGGGGGACGTCCTGCGCTACCGGCGGGAGGCGAAGGAGCTGCCGTCCCATCTCCTCCAGTTCTCCGCGGACAAGCGGCCGGTTATCGTCTGGAACATGACCCGGCGGTGCAACCTCAAGTGCATCCACTGCTATTCCAGCTCGCAAAACATCCATTATCCCGATGAGTTGACGACGGAAGAGGCAAAGACGATGATCCGGGATCTGGCGGCCTTCGGGGCGCCGGTGCTCCTCTTCTCCGGCGGGGAACCCCTGATGCGGCCGGATCTGCCGGAGCTCGCCCAATACGCCGTGGACCGGGGGATGCGGGCCGTCATCTCCACCAACGGCACCCTGATCACGAAGGAAAAGGCGGCCCGGTTCCGGGAGATCGGCCTGTCCTACGTGGGGATCAGCCTCGACGGCACCCGGGCGACGCATGACTTCTTCCGCGGGGTGGCCGGAACCTTCGACCGGACCATGGCGGGCCTCCGGAACTGCCGGGAAGCGGGGATCAAAGTAGGCGTCCGCTTCACCGTGAACCGCCACAACGCCGCCGACGTGCCGGCCATCTTCGCTCTCCTGGAGGAGGAGGAAATCCCCCGCTGTTGCTTCTATCATCTCGTCTATGCGGGCCGGGGCTCCCAGCTGGTGGCGGAGGACCTGGATCACGCCGAGACGCGAAGGCTCATCGATTTGATCATGGACCGGACCCGGGACCTCTTTGACCGGGGGATGAAAAAGGAGATCCTCACCGTGGACAACCATGCCGACGGCCCCTATATCTATCTGCGCCTCCTCCGGGAGGACCCGGCGCGGGCCGCGGAGGTCCTGGAACTCCTGGAGATGAACGAGGGGAACAGCTCCGGCCACGGCATCGGCTGCATCAGTTGGGACGGGGAGGTCCACCCGGACCAGTTCTGGCGGAATGTCTCCTTCGGCAACGTCCGGCAGCGGCCCTTCAGTGCAATCTGGACAGATACGACCAACGAGCTGGTCGCCCGGCTGAAGGACAAGAGACCCTACGTGCAGGGACGCTGCGCCGCCTGCCGCTGGCTTGAGGTCTGCGGGGGCAACTTCCGGGCCCGGGCGGAGGCCGTTACGGGGGACATCTGGTCCCCCGATCCGGCCTGCTACCTCACGGATGAGGAAATCAAACAAAATTGATGAATTCGTAAAAAGTCATGATGGAGTCGACGAAGTAAAAAGCTCCAGAGGCAAGGCGCGCGAATCCTGAGGAATGAGGCGTACTTGTGCGTACGTCGCAGTGACGAAGGATGAAGCGCAACGCCGCATATGGACTTTTTACGATGTCGTCAAAATTTAAGGAGGGAGCGCATATGTATTTTCCTGATTACCGACCACGCAGATTGAGGAAAAACGAAAACTTCCGGCGTCTGATCCGGGAGACGAAGCTGTCGGTGGACGATTTCATGTATCCCCTCTTCGTCGTCCCCGGCAAGGGCGTCAAGAAACCCATCGCCTCCATGCCGGGCAACTTCCAGATGTCGGTGGACAACATCGTCCGGGAAGCGAAGACGGCCCGGGAGGCGGGCATCCCCGCGTTACTCCTCTTCGGCATCCCCGACCGGAAGGACGAGCTCGCCACCGGGGCCTTCGCCAAAGACGGGATCGTCCAGCGGGCGGTCCGGGAACTCAAGAACAAGGCCCCAGAGATCCTGGTCGTCACCGACGTCTGCCTCTGCGAATACACCAGCCACGGCCACTGCGGAATGATCGAGAAGGGAGACGTGGACAACGACTCCACCCTCGAGGTCCTGGCGGAGACGGCGGTCTCCCACGCCCGGGCCGGGGCGGACATGGTGGCCCCGTCGGCGATGATGGACGGCCAGGTGGGGGCCATCCGCGAGGGGCTCGACGAGGCGGGCTTCGAGAACATCCCCGTCATGGGCTATTCGGCCAAATACGCCTCGTGCTTCTACGGCCCCTTCCGGGACGCCGCGGAGAGCGCCCCCCAGTTCGGGGACCGGAAGGCCTACCAGATGGACCCGGCCAACGCCGACGAGGCGATCCGGGAGATCACCCTGGACGTGGAGGAGGGGGCGGACATTATCATGGTCAAGCCGGCCCTGGCCTATCTCGACGTCATCCGCCGGGCCCGGGAGGAGTTCGACCTGCCCATCGCCGCCTACAACGTCAGCGGGGAGTTCGCCATGATCAAGGCGGCGGAACGGCTGGGCTGGCTCGACGGGCGGCGGACCATGCTGGAGGTCCTGACGGCCATCAAGCGGGCGGGGGCGGATATCATCATCACCTATTTCGCCCTGGAGGCGGCCCGGGCGCTGGCGGAACAAAAACATGCCTGACAAAGAACCGGATGGATAGGGAAAAGACACGGCTGCTGCCGGCGACGCTCCGGATGGTAGCCTGGGAGGTCATCCGGAGCTGCAACCTCAACTGCGTGCACTGCCGGGCCGCGGCGGCCTGCGGCCCCTACGCGGGCGAGCTGGACACCGCCGCCTGTTTCCGCCTCCTGGACGACATCGCCGCCTTCAGCAAGCCGGTGATCATCCTCACCGGGGGGGAGCCCCTCCTCCGGCCGGACATCTGGGAGATCGCCGCCTACGGCGACCGGCTGGGGCTGCGGATGGTCATGGCCACCAACGGGACCCTGGTGACGGAAGAGATCGCCGGGAAGATGGCGGCGGCGGGAATCCGCCGGGTGAGCGTCAGCCTCGACGGCCCGGATGCCATGAGCCATGACGGTTTCCGGCGGGTGCCCGGGGCTTTCGCCGGTGCCCTGGCGGGGATCGGGGCCATGAAGAAGGCGGGAATGGAATTCCAGATCAACACGACGATCACCCGGGATAACCTCGACCGGCTCCGGGAGATCCATGACCTGGCCCTGAACCTCGGCGCCGCCGCCCATCACATCTTCCTGCTGGTTCCCACGGGGCGGGCCCGGGACATGGCGGATCGGGAGATCTCCGCCGGACAGTACGAAGAGACGCTGGAGTGGTTCTACGAGCAAAGCCTCACCTGCCCCATCCAGCTCAAGGCGACCTGCGCCCCCCACTACTACCGGATCTTCCACCAGCACCGGGCCGCCGATCGCCGGGAGCGACAGCACCGGCAACCGACGGCGGCAGATCGGGAAACGGGCGCTCGGGAAGGGATGCCGGCGCATGACGCGGCGGCGGGAGATCCTGGTTCGACGGAAGGCAGAGATGTCCCAACCAAAAGCGTGCTGGCGGCGCCAAGGGCGTTGCTTTCCGGCCATGGACATTCTGAGGAGCTGTCCAGGCGCCCGGCAGCGGCAGGCACAGCGGTCGAGGCCGTCGTGACCACGGAGACAGGGCCGGGGACGGTGGCCAGCCACCCCCTCCACACGATGACCCGGGGGTGTCTGGGCGGGGTGTCCTTCTGTTTCATCTCCCACCGCGGCCAGATCCAGCCCTGCGGCTATCTCGAGTTGGACTGCGGCCGGATCGGCAATCAGGATTTCCGGGAAATATGGGAAGGGTCCCCCATTTTCCGGGATTTGCGGGATCTGAACCGCTACCAGGGGAAATGCGGACGCTGCGAATTCATCCGCGTCTGCGGGGGCTGCCGGGCCCGGGCCTACGAGCGGACCGGGGACTACCTGGCCGAGGAGCCCTACTGCCTCTACGAACCGAAAGGATAATAACCGCCGGACTCAAAAGAATTTACTTCTTATGATCGTTATGATAAAATTTAAGAAAAAACATAAGAGGCAAAGATGAGAGAAGGTTTACCAGGGATGGAACGCCTGACCATTTCGTTGCCCGGCAGCCTGGCAAGAGACATGGAGAAACTTACCAAAGAGTTCCGCATTTCCAAATCGGAGATGGCCCGAAGGGCGTTTGAGCAGTTCATCTACCAATGCCGGCGCAAAAAGCTCCTCCAGGCAGCCGAAACGATGGCCGAGGAATATCGAAGCGATCCCGAATTGACCGTCTTAACCGATCTCGACGGCGAGGAGTTCAAGTGAAGCGGCAGGAAATCTGGCTGGTGTGTCTCGATCCCACGGTCGGCGCGGAAATCAGAAAAACGAGACCTTGCGTGATTCTGAACGACGATGCCATCGGAATCCTACCGCTCAAAGTCGTGGCGCCACTCACGGACTACAAGGATAAATACGCCCAGGTCCCCTGGATGGTGCGCATAGATCCCCACCCCCGGAACAACCTGGGAAAACCCTCCGTTGTGGATGCATTTCAGCCCCGCGCCGTGGCAGAGGAGCGACTCATCAGAAAAATCGGGGTCTTGACTGACCTTGAGTTTGCCTGGGTACTCGATGCATTGCGGGTCGTTTTCGGGATGATTTGATCTCCGCCGGGATGCAAAGGACGGACGATCTCTTTAGATTTTCCACAGTGAGGATATGGGAGATATGTATTTTTACATGAAAAGGTTTGCCGTTGTTATCTTCGTGTTCCTGTTGCCGTATTTCACCGCGCCGGTGAGCGCCGCCGGATCGGCTATTGCCGCTGGTTCCAACGCTCCCGCGGGTCCGGCCGGGGTTGCCGGCGGCAGCGGTGTGGCCGCGCCCAAGTCCTTTCAGGAGCTGGACACCAATAAAGACGGCAAACTAAGCCGGGAGGAATTGGACCGGGAGGCGGTGCGGATCTTCAATGAATACGACCGGAACCGGGACGGCAGCCTGGAGCGCGGCGAATACGAAAAGGTCCCAGGGGAAAAGACGAAATTCGAGGAGCTCGACGCCGACAAAAACGGCAAACTCAGCATCGAGGAGCTGCGCCGGGCGGCAAAAGACCGTTTCGACCGTCAGGACCGGAACGCCGACGGGGTTTTGAGCGAGGAAGAACTACGATCCAGTCCCCGCTATCATCCCCAGGCGGCGCCGCTTTTGGGCATCTACTTCTGAAGGCCGGAATGATGGGGAGGGCATAGACGAGCATGGATGCGATGGACCGGCAGATCCTCCAGATCCTCCAGGATGAATTTCCGCTGATTCCCGCCCCCTTCCAGGCGGTGGCGGGCCGGCTCGGCCTCGGCGAGGCGGAGGTCCTGGACCGGGTGAGAAAGCTGAAGGAAGCGGGGGTGATCCGCCGCATCGGGGCAACCTTCAATTCCCGGGCGCTGGGATTCGTGAGCACCCTCTGCGCCGCCCGGGTCCCGGCGGAGCGGTTGGCCTCCTTCACGGCCGTCGTCAATGCCTCGCCGTTCGTAACCCACAACTACCGGCGGGACCATGAATACAACGTGTGGTTCACCGTGATCGCCCCCTCCGCGGCGGCGCGGGAGAATTTTCTTCGGGAAGTGAAGGAGCAAACCGGCGTTACGGACATCCTCGATCTGCCCGCGGTGCGGACCTTCAAGATCGACGCCCGCTTCGCCATGTGACGCCGGCTGCCGCCAGGCGCCCGACGGGGAAAACCCTGCCGGCATGGGGGAGAAAAATTAGGTTAAGGACAGGATGACAGAAAAGACAAATTCTCCGGACCGACCCCGACCGACGCTGTTTCTCATCGACGGGAACAACTACGTCTTTCGGGCTTTTTACGCCATCCCCGGCCTGACCAACTCCCGTGGCTTTCCCACCAACGCCATCTACGGGTTCACCACCATGCTCATCCGCCTCCTCAAGGAATGGCAGCCGGACTACCTCGCCGTGGCCTTCGACGTCCAGGGGCCGACTTTCCGCCACGAGGCCTATGACCGTTACAAGGCCACGCGCCGGGAGATCCCGGCGGACCTGATCCCCCAGTTGCCCCGCATCCGGGAGGTGGTGCGCGGCTTTGCCATCCCCATCCTGGAGAAGCAGGGGGTGGAGGCCGACGACATCATCGGCACCCTGGCCGCCAGATATGCCGGCGCGGACCTCCAAGTCTATATCGTCTCCGGGGACAAGGATATGATGCAGCTCGTGGGCGATTCCGTCCTCCTCGTGGACACGATGAAGGACAAGATCTACGACGCGGCGGCGGTACGGGAGAAATTCGGCGTCCCCCCGGCCCAGGTCGTGGAGATCATGGGTCTCACCGGCGACACCTCGGACAACATCCCCGGAGCGCCGGGGATCGGTCCCAAGGGGGCTCTCCGCCTGATCGAGGAATTCGGCACCATAGAGAACCTCCTCGCCAATATCGACCGGGTGAAAAACGCCCGGGCCAAGGAGGCGCTGCGCCAACATACCGACCAGGTCCGGCTGAGCCGGGAGCTGGCGACTATCCGGACGGACGAGGACATCCCCTTCGATCTCGCCGCCGCCCGTCGCCGCGATCCCGACAGGAAGGCCCTGATGGCCCTCTTCAAGGAATGCGAATTCTCGTCGCTCCTTCAGGAGCTCAAGCTCCGGGAAGAGGAGCTTACCGGCCGCTACACAACCATCACCACCGTCGGGGAACTCCGCGGTTGGTGCGAGGAAATCCTGGCCGCCGGCGCCTGCTCCCTGGAGGTCGTTCTGAATTATCCGGAGCCCATGCGGGCGGCCATCGCGGGCATCGCCCTGGGAATCCGACCGGGGCATGCCGCCTACATCCCCCTGCTGTTCCCAGATGTGCCGGAACCGGTAACGGGCCCCGGTCACCTGCCGACGGCGCCGACAGAAGCCGCAGCGGCGCGGACGATCTCGCCAAACCCACCGACCCCGGAGGACAGGGCTTCGCAGATACCGGCGCCACCGTCATCACGGGAGGCACCGGCGGCGCCGGGAGATCTGCCCCCCCAGCCGCCCCCGGCGGTCCCTGCTTCCCCGGAGACGCCGCAGCCTGAAGGCGGGGTGCCGGACGAGGAGCCCGGACGGCAGCGACTTCCCAGGGAGCAGCTTTGGGAAATTCTAACGCCTCTCCTCAATGACCAGAACATCCTTAAACACGGCCACGATCTGAAACCGATGCAGATCGCCCTCGCCGAGGCGGGGGTGACAGCCGCCGGCCTGGGGGACGATACTCTGATCGGGTCCTACGTCCTTAACCCCACCCGGCGGAGCTTCGAACTGTCCGATATCGTCCCGGAACATCTCCACCGTCACATCCCGGCGGCCCGGGAGATCATGGGCAGCGGGGCCCGGCAGCTTCCTCCGGAACTCATCCCGGTGGACAGGATGACGGCTTACGCCTGCGCCCGGGCCGACGCCGTCCTGGCCCTCCGGGAATTACTCGCCCGGGAACTGGAGAGGGAAAAGCTAATTCCCCTGTTCCGGGAGCTGGAGGCGCCCCTTATCCCCATCCTCGCCCGGATGGAGCGGACGGGGGTCCTGGTGGATGCGGAGTTCCTCCGTGTCATGTCCCGGGAAATGCAGGAACTGCTGGAGATATCGGCGGAAAAGATCTATCGACTCGCCGGGGAACGGTTCAACATCCAGTCGCCCAAGCAGCTCCAGCACATCCTCTTCGAGAAGCTACGGCTGGCGAAGGGGAAGAAGACCAAGGAGGGCTACTCCACCGACGTGGATGTCCTGACCGGACTTGCCCGGCACCACGAGCTGCCCGCGGAGATCCTGGCCTACCGCAGCTTCGCCAAACTAAAATCGACTTATATCGACGCCCTGCCGTCCCTGGTGCATCCCCGGACCGGAAGGCTCCACACCTCTTTCAACCAGGCGGTGACGGCCACGGGGCGGCTCTCCAGCAGCAATCCCAACCTGCAGAACATCCCCATCCGCACCGTGGAGGGAAAGCGGATCCGTCAGGCATTCATCGCCCCGCCAGGCCGCTGGCTCATCTCCGCCGACTATTCCCAGATCGAGTTGCGGGTCCTGGCCCACCTCTCGGAGGATCCGACCCTCGTTGCGGCCTTCCGGGCCGGCGAGGACGTCCACAGCCGCACCGCCTCCACCATCTTCGGCGTCTTCCCCGAGTTCGTTAACGAGGAGATGCGCCGTCAGGCCAAGGTGATAAATTTCGGCATTCTCTACGGGATGAGCGCCTTCGGTCTGGCCAAGGAGCTCGAACTCAACCAGAAGCTCGCCCAGGCCTACATCGATGAATACTTCCGGAGATACGCCGGGGTGAAAAGCTACCTGGACGGGGTGCTGGAACAGGCCCGCCGGGACGGCTACGTCTGCACCCTCATGAACCGTCGCCGCTACCTCCCCGACCTCAATGCCGCCAACGCCAACATCCGGCAGTTCGCCGAGCGGATGGCCGTCAACACCCCTATCCAGGGCACGGCGGCGGACCTCATCAAGATGGCCATGATCCGCATCGACGGAAGGCTGGCCGCCCAAGGACTAACGGCCGCCATGATCATTCAGGTCCACGACGAATTGGTCTTAGAGGCGCCGGAGGCGGAAGTGGCGGCGGTGACCGCCCTCCTCCGGGAGGAGATGGAACAGGTCATGTCCCTGCGGGTGCCCCTGAAGGTGGCCGTCCACATGGGCCGCAACTGGGATGACGCCCATCAATGAAACTATTTCATTGACTTTTTCCCTATCTTGGGGCAGGAAAAGTCCCGCCCGCTCCGAGCCGGGATTTATCATCCCGGCTCCTTGCTTTGGGCACGGGGCGGTGCAGCAACACCTTGTTTTCATTTGCGTTAGCATAAAATACATCCGTCCGATCTCCCTCGGAACGTTTTCTTAGCCGGGGTTGTTGGATCGACGTGACCATTTATTATATTTCATTACTCAGAGAGGATTTTCTCTCAACGGCAGACAATGGACAGGATATGCAGGCCGAACATAAGCAGGGACAAATCACCACATCACGACACCGTAAAGACTTTTAGGTGGCATCCGGGGCGTACGGTCATCCACCTCCTTCTTGCCGCCTTCCTGATCGCCGCCTTCGGCTCTCCCGCGGCTGGGACAACGGATGCCCCCGTCCGGAACAGTGGCGGCAATGCCGCGAACGCCAGCGCGTCGCCCACCGACAAGAACAACCAAAAAGCCCCCGCCGGCGGGGCAAAGATAAATCCCCCCCCAGCGCAGACTGCCGTCGATGTCCCCGCCCCGGAATACGGAGCGGATTATACGGAGATACAAAAGGCCGTCGTGGATCGCCTGGTCGAAAGCCGGGACCGAAACGGCAAACCAGCTACCACGGCGCGGGAGAAATTCTATCATGAGCGCAATCATAATCCCGCCTGGATAAGGGAAGGGATCATCTCCAGCCAGGTCCGGACACTGGTTCAGGTCCTGAAAGAGGCCCAACAGGAAGGGCTCAACCCCGAGGACTACGGCGTGACCCATATCGAGAAGCTGACGGCCCGCCTGGAGGAGGTGACCCGGGCCGGGGCGGCCGCCCGTTCGGAGACCTGGGCCGAATGGGATGTACTGCTTACCGACGCCTTCTTTCTTTACGGGCTCCACGTCTCCGAGGGGCGCCTCGATCCGGGGAAATGGTTCTACCAGTGGGTTCCCTACCGGCGGACCACCGACCTGGTCAAGATCCTCGCGGAAGCCCTGAAGAACAATGATCTGGAAGGCGCCTTGCGGCGTCTTCCCCCCCGCTATCCGGCATACGGGCAATTGCGGACGGAACTGGCCAAGTACCGTCAGATCGCCGCCCAGGGAGGCTGGAGGCCCATTCCGGAAAAGCTGAAGCTGCACCGCGGGAGTACCGGTGCGGCGGTCAATCTCCTCAAGCAGCGGCTGGTGGTGGATGGCGATCTCAACCCGGCGGATTTGGGCAGGAACAACCATTTCGACCGGGAGCTGGAGGCGGCCCTCCAGAGATTTCAGCATCGTCACGGCCTCCGGGCGAACGGCACCACCGACGACGAAACACGCAAGGCGCTTAATTTCACCGTGGAAAAGCGGATCCGCCAGATCGAGTGGAACATGGAAAGATGGCGATGGCTTCCCGACGAACTGGGCCCGCGGTACATCATGGCCAACATTCCCGACTTCCGCCTCTTCGTCGTGGAAAACCAGGTTACGGTGATGTCCATGAAGACCGTAGTGGGAAGGATCACCCAGCCCACTCCGGTCTTCATGGACATCATGAGCTATCTGGAACTTAATCCGACCTGGAACGTCCCCAATTCCATCGTCGCCGACGAGATGGTCCCCAAGGCCAAGAAGGATCCCGAGTTTCTGGCGAAAAAACGGATCCGGATCTACAGCAACTGGAGTCCCACGGCAAAAGAGATCGATCCCAAAACCATCGACTGGGCTAAGGTCAACCCAAAGAAATTCCCCTATCGGATGATCCAGGATTCAGGCGTCAATCCCCTGGGACGGATCAAGTTCATGTTCCCCAACCAGTTCGACGTCTATCTTCACGATACCACACAGAAAAGTCTCTTCCAGCGGTCGCGGCGGATGTATTCCCACGGTTGCATCCGGGTGGAAAAGCCCTACGAGCTGGGCGAATGGGTCCTCAAAGACGACCCGGCCTGGTCGAAGGAGCGGCTCGTCAAGGAAATCCGGAAAGGGAAGCGACAGCAGATCAATCTGCTCAAGCCCATTCCCGTGTATGTCATCTACCTGACGGCGTGGTTCGACACCCGGGGGCACATCCACTTCCGGGACGACATCTACGATTACGACAAGAGCCTGGAAAAGGCCCTGGAACAGTCTTCCGGGGCCGCCGGGCGCATCTGAAGACCACGAACGGGACGGATTTTATGAAGGTATCAAGAACCCGCCATAACCAGTCGCCGTCCTGCCGCTCATGACGGAAAGAGCAACCGACAAGTTTGTTGCCATCGCCAGCCGGCGCTTCCACTACCGGGAATGGGGTGGAGACACCGGGCCGACGCTGGTGCTGCTCCACGGCATCGGCGACGACAGCCATGTCTGGGATGATTTCTCCAGGGGAGCCGCCGCCCGGTTCCGGATCATCGCCCTGGACCAGCGCGGGCACGGGGCAAGCGACTGGGCGCGGCCAGCGGCGTATCGTTGCGAAGACTATGTATCCGACCTGGAGCAACTGATCGCCGGGCTGGAATTGCCGGAAGTCATCCTCATGGGACACTCCATGGGGGCCCTCCATGCCACCTGCTGCGCCGCCCGGCATCCCGACCGGGTCATCGCCTTGATCCATGCCGATATCGAACCCTGTCCTCCCGACTGGAACAAAAAGTATCTGGACGGCCTATACGAGCGATTGCCCCGCGATTACCCTTCCATTGGCGCCTATGCGGAAGAGCTGAGGAAAAACAGCCCCTATGCCCGGGAGGATTTGCTTTACCGTCTGGCCGGACATGCCCTAACAGCTACAGGGCAAGGCAACTGGCGGTTGCGTTACGACCGGGAGGTCCTGCGGCATTTCGACCGCTACGATCTGCGGCCCCGGTTGCCGGGAATCAGGTGCCCCGCCCTGATCATCCGGGGATGCGAAAGCCGGGTGATGAGCGCCGATAAGGCGAGGGAGATGAGCGCCGCCGTTCCCCTTGGCTCCTTTGCGGAAATCCCCCTGGCCAACCATCCGCTCCATACTGACAATCCGGAGGAATTCCAACGGGTGGTCATGGCCTTTCTTTCCGAAGCATTAGGCTCACATCGCTAAGATGCCTCCCCAGGAAAACAAAAAGGGCCTACCGGTCAGCATAAACCATGTAAGCCCCTGATTTCATTTGGTGCCGGAGGTCGGAATCGAACCGACATGAAGTTGCCCTCGGGGGATTTTGAGTCCATAACATTGGGATCGGCAAGACAGCGATAAAATTAGATAACGGCGCGAGATCAATAAATTGGGTCTCTTTTTGACTCTCCCGCCACCTCCCGATTTATCCCCTAAAATACCCCCTTTTTGCATCAAATTACTGCAATACTACTGCAAGATTACTGCACGGAGATCGCTTTTTCCAGCGCCATCTTATAGACTTCCCCCCCATTGTCAAGAAAAAGGGTGTAAAAATGACCGCGCTCGCCAGTCATAAGACGTTTTTCATTTTGATCACCGCAGTTATGCTTTTAGCCGTCTTATTGGAAATTTAGCGCCCGCACGGACGGTCGAGACCGCAGGGCGGGACCGTCCGGCGCCCTGGAATCCGCATAGCGGTTTCGAGGGCGAGGGCGCGATCCAGGGAGACATGTCTCGTCCGGAGCGAAGCGGAAGGCGATTCACGGCGACCGAAAAGAAACTGATCGCCCGCGGCCGCCTGTCTCCGACGAAGGAGGTGACAGGCGGCAGGCGGGCCACCATGGCGCAGGAGAGTGGAGCGTCCGCGTCTTCATGCGGGCGCGGAGCCGACTGCGCATCAGCCCGCGAACCGGGGCGTCCGAACGAAGAGAGGTCGCTCCGGGAGCGGGCAAGGGTCTAAAAAACCGGAGGGCCAAGGCAGTCAGCGCGCAGCGCCTGTCTGCCGACGGCCCGAAGCACCAGACAGAAGCGGCCGAGCGGAGCGTCCGCGGGTTTATGCGGTCGCGGAGCCGGCCGCAACGCCCGAGGACCGGCAAGCGAAGTCTGCCGGGACCGGGCAAAGGAGCAGTACCAAATGCCGGAGGGGCGGGCCGGTCGCCGCGCAGCGGTCGTCCGGCGCGACCCGGAGGCAGGGAGGGAGCCCCTACGGGGCGGACGGGCGCGGGAAGCCAAACGGCCGGAAGGGCGGAGCGCAGCCCGGCCCTGACGGACGATGGCGACCGCAGGGAGAGCCGGGGAGAAAGGCGCGACAGGCGGTGCACCAAGCCGGAAGGGAGCGACGCCGCGGCGCGACCCCGGCGACTGGAACGCTGGCCGCCTACCAAACAGATCTTTGGAACGAACACACAGAACGAATCGAGCAGGTTGCCCACAAAGCATGCGGCCGGGAAAAGAAAACACCGCGCGAGGAAAGCAAGGGCGGTGCCGAGCCCTGGGGCAGAGGAAAGGGCCGGCGACGCCCTTGCCCGAGTGCGGAAGGGAAAGATGCAGGCGGCGTGACAGGGCTGGAGCAGAGGAATGCCCTGGCGCGACGCCTGCCTACCGCCTGATGGGGTGGCGGGCGGGAATTCCCCCTTGGGGGGAATGACAAGGGGGGATACGGAAAAGGTGCAAGGGACGTGACGGCCACCCTGGTGGCCGGCGCGAACCTTGCCTACCGCTGTAAATGGAAAATGATCTCGACTGTCAGTCAGGCAATCAGAGGCTTACAACTCCATATTTTTTGAGTGGTTTTCATTGACGTAATTTTGAAATATACCTATACTCCGCAGCGACAAAGTGAGATCTTTTCAAAGACTGGGCCTGTAGAATGAGATTTGTAGCCAATGGACCATCAATTCCCGATGATCTTCTTGTTGCACGAGATGAGGGGAGAGTCGTCTTTATTTGTGGAGCCGGAGTATCTCAAGCACGCGCCAATCTGCCCAATTTTTCTCAATTGACGCGGAACGTTATTGAGAGACTGGGAGCTACATCTGAAGATCCGGCACGAAGACTTCTTGAAGAAGCAGAGAGACTTGATAAGATCACGGGAGTCACTGGCGTTATTCCATACGACAGAATATTTGGACTTCTGGAAAGAGACTTTTCCATACAAGAGATCGAACAAGAATCTGCAAAGGCTCTTAAACCTACTGAGAATCCCGACCTTTTCGCCCACCGGATCATGCTGGATTTGGCAAAGCTACCAGATGGACGAGTGAGAATTGTTACGACAAACTTTGATCTCCTTTTCGAAGCCTGCGATTCAGCTTTGCCATGTTGCCGCCCTCCTCGTTTACCGGACCCCATGCGCGATGATGAATTTGAGGGGATCATTCACCTACATGGCCGTGTGGACAAAAAATATCAAACTGCTGAAGGGGATGGCTTTGTTCTCTCCAGTGCGGGTTTCGGACGCGCATATCTGGCGGAAGGCTGGGCAACCTCTTTCATCAGATCAATCATAGATCAGTATATCGTCGTCTTCGTCGGGTATGCTGCTGATGATCCGCCCGTTCATTACCTGCTGGAAGCCTTAAACAGCTATAAGCAATCTTTGAGAGGGGTGTATGCCTTTCAGGCCGGCAATGCGGGAGATGCTGAGGCCAAGTGGAGACATAAAGGTGTATGTCCCATCGCGTATGATGAAGCGGACAACCATAAGGCCCTTTGGGATACGTTAGCAGGATGGGCAGAGAGGGCTAGAGATCCGAATGCATGGTTCGAAAAAGTCATTGCCATGTCGCAGAGAGGTCCTGAATCACTGACCCCGCATGAAAGAGGTCAGGTCGCGCATATTGTTTCCACACATGAAGGTGCCAAGAAGTTCGCCAACGCAGAAGTACCCCCTCCAGCTGAATGGCTGTGCGTTTTTGATCCATGCATCCGTTACATGACGCCCGGCAATATAAATATTTATGCTGATGATAAACAGTCTTTTGATCCATTTTATGACGCATATGGATTGGATAATGATACACCGCCGCCGAGACTTGATCCGCAGGATCACTTTGCGAAAAGGGATTTACCCTTCGGGGAATGGGATGCTTTTGCACTCAATGCGTCAGATATCAAGAACCTACAAGATGATCGTTATGCAGCACTGCGGGGACATTGGGCGATTAATGTGCCCCGATTATCTCCGCGCTTGGAATTCTTGTGCGTTTGGGTCAGCAAAGTCTGTCATCAACCAGCTGCCGCCTGGTGGGCTGCCGGGCAAAAAGGCGTACACCATTCGCTTCAAGATCTGATCCATTCTCAGATAGTGAAATTTGATAAAGATACCTGCCTTTCCGAGGTTTATAAGGCGTGGCAAATTATTTTCGCTGTATGGAGGGACCGTCAGCGGGATGCTGACCTGGATTGGCATAATTTAAAAAGCTCTGTCGATCGGAATGGCTGGACAATCGACGCAATCAAGGAGTTTGCTGCCATCAGAAGGCCCTATCTCAGCATGGATGATAGGCCTCGCTGGAGCGGCCCGAAACCGCCCGTTGCGAAACAAGAGATTCAATGCAACGAAATGGTCAGTGTTGATGTAAAATACCCCACGCCTTATGGTGATGCAGCAATTCCTGACGACTTTCTCTTGCCAGCTGTCCGAGAATTAAGAACCAACTTAGAACATGCTGTCTATCTGGAGAAGGCAATAGGCGGATATGGATTGCGACACCATTGCCCTATTGAGCCGGATAAAAGTGCCAAGGGCGATTCATATGAAAGAACCCACGGAATATCAAGCATTCTGCTCTATTACGTTAGCCTCTTCAAAAGACTCGTTGAAAAAGACCCGCAAGTAGCGAAGCGGGAATGCTTGGCCTGGCGGGATGATGAAGCTGTTTTTGACCTTCTAAGGATCTGGATCGTCGGCGACCCGCACCTCTTCGGTGGTAAAGAAGCAGGCGAATGGCTCTTGCAGCTCGGTATGCGGTCGTTTTGGGAACATCGCCATCAGCGTGACTTGCTACTTGTACTGGAAAAGCGATGGAACGACTTTCCAAGGGCAATTAGAGCACGTCTCGAACGTCGGCTATTGCAGGGACCACCACCTTGGGAATCGGAAGAGAAAAAACAGTATACTGATAGACGGGCTTGGACAATATTAAATTTCGCTCATTGGCTATCAGAGCATGGATGCCGGTTCAGTTTTGATCTACAGAAAAGAAGCGAAAAACTCCGCATGAAAGCACCTGAGTGGAAGCCGGAATATGCCGCGAAGGCAGCCCATTCCGTGGAAGGACGCGGAGGATCAATTGAGAGGAAAACAGAGTATTCCTCACTGCTTGCCGAGTCTCCGGAAAGGATTCTTCAAAAGGCGAAAGAGCTCAGTAGCACGGATTTCGACAGATTAACGGAGAATGATCCCTTCGCGGGCCTGTCGGCTGAAAAGGCAGACCTTGCCCTTGCCGCGCTTGTCAGCAATGCAGCCCGCAATGACTATCCCGAATGGGCATGGCGAACTTTCCTATACGCAGATGCACGCAAAAATGATCCTCCAGACTTTTCGGCGCAGATTGGAGGCCATATATTGGAGATGTCGGACGATATCATCTGCGGCATCATTTCACCTGTTTCCGAATGGTGCTTAAATGCCAGCAAGGGTCTTTTGGTATCGCAGCAGGAGCGATTCTGGCAGATCTGGGAACGATTAATTGCCATTTTAAAATCTAAGCCGCAAAGTGCACCCTCTAATATCCTGAGACAGAAAAATGAACCTGATTATGCAACAGAAAGTTTGAATGCGCCAGTCGGCAAACTTGCACAAGCGTTAATGAATGATCCGGCGATTAATAATTTAGGCAATAAGAAAAGCCTACCGTCCGCTTGGAAGAAACGCGTTGAAGAATTGCTTCATTTGGAGGGGAACCTGCGCCGGCATGCCCTTGCCATGTTTACATACTCTCTTGGATGGTTCTTTGTGAGAGATCTCCGCTGGACGAAGGCGAATCTGATTTCAGTGCTGGCTACCGATGCTGAAGATCAAAAGGCATTCTGGTCTGGGTTCTTCTGGAACCCCAAAGTCCATTCCAAACTTTTTGAAGTGCTGAAACCTTACCTAATACGCCTTGTCCACGACAAATCAGTAGAGAAACAGGGCCATCTAAATACCCTGTCGGCGATTCTTCTGGCCTATTGGTGGCACGTGCTTCCCAAAACAGGCACACGATTTGTAAGCAATGAGGAGATGCGAGAAATTCTTCTCCATGCTGACGATAATTTTCGGGTTCATACTTTATGGCAAGCCAAAAATTTTCTTACTGGGAAGAAAGCAGACAGAAAACATTTACCGATATTCCTTAGAGATGTATGGCCACGTCACAAAAAGGCAAAGAGCCTAAAAATATCTACTGCCCTTTGTGAACTGGCCTTCACAGATGCCGAGGCCTTCGGAAGCCTCGCAGACGTCATTCTGCCTCTGGTATCTAAAGTGGATAGGCATGGCTTTTTCATCTACAAGCTCGAAGATTCTAAGATCATTGATTTGTACCCTGAAAAATTACTTGCGCTTCTATGTGCAGTTCTGCCTGATAACACATCTGAATGGCCTTACGGGATAGGGAGTGCGCTTAAACGAATTGGCGAAGTAAAGCCGGCTCTCTCGAAAGATAAAAGATTGATAGAATTAATGAAGCGATTAGGTGCTTGAGACCCTGGAGAACTAATGAATCACAACGGCAACGCCATCGAATCCCGCCTCTGGGCCGCGGCCGACGAGCTGCGGGCTAATTCCAAGCTGAAATCCTCCGAATACTCCGTCCCGGTGCTGGGGCTCGTGTTTCTGCGCTACGCCGACCACAAGTTTCAGGAGGCGGCCAAGGACCTGGCCGCTGCCGGAGGCGGCGGACGGCGGAAAATCGGCCCGGCGGACTATCAAGCCCGCGGTGTCCTTTACCTTCCCGAAACGGCCCGCTTCTCGGCGCTGATCGCGCTCCCCGAGGGGGCCAACATCGGCGCGGCCATCAACGAGGCCATGCGGTCCATCGAGGCGGAGAACCCCGACCTCAAAGACGTGCTCCCCAAGGCCTACAACCGCTTCGAGAACGCCCTGCTCAAGGAACTGCTCAAGGCGATGAACTCCATCCCCATAGACATCGAGGGAGACGCCTTCGGCAAGATCTACGAATACTTCCTCGGCCACTTCGCCATGAGCGAGGGCCAGAAGGGCGGCGAGTTCTTCACCCCCACCGCCATCGTCCAGCTCATCGTCGGCATCATCGAACCCTTCCAGGGCCGCATCTTCGACCCGGCCTGCGGCTCCGGCGGCATGTTCGTCCAGAGCGCCCGTTTCGTCACGGAGCACCAGAAGAACCCCGGCGCCGAGCTCTCCATCTACGGCCAGGAGAAGGTGGCCGAAACGGTCCGGCTGGGCAAGATGAACCTGGCCGTCCACGGCCTGGCCGGCGACATCCGCCAGGGCAATGCCTACTATGAAGATCTGCACCGCTCCCCCGGCAAGTTCGATTTCGTCATGGCCAATCCGCCCTTCAACGTAGACCGGGTGGACAAGGACCGGCTCAAGGACGACCCGCGCTTCCCCTTCGGCCTGCCCCGCACCGACAATGCCAATTACCTCTGGATCCAGATCTTCTACAGCGCCCTTTCGGAAACCGGCCGCGCCGGGTTCGTCATGGCCAACTCCGCCTCCGATGCCCGCTCCTCGGAACTGGAGATCCGCAGACAGCTCATCGAATCACGCAGCGTGGACGTGATGGTCGCCGTCGGCTCCAATTTCTTCTACACCGTCACCCTGCCCTGCACCCTCTGGTTCTTCGACCGGGGCAAAGGCAAGACCGTCCGGGCCGACCAGGTGCTCTTCATCGACGCCCGCCACCTCTTTCGCCAGATCGACCGCGCCCACCGGGACTGGACACCGGCCCAGATCGAATTCCTGGCCAACATCGTCCGGCTCTACCGGGGCGAAAAACCGGAGGACCTGCACGACAGCGCCGATCTTTTGTCCGAACACTTCCCCGCCTGCAAATACGCGGACGTGGCCGGCTTGTGCAAGGCAGCGACGCTCGCCGAGATCGAAGCCCAGGGTTGGAGCCTCAACCCCGGACGTTATGTGGGCGTCGCCGCCCGCGCCGAAGAGGATTTCGACTTTAAGGAGCGTCTGGAGGAACTCAACGAGGAACTGGAGACCCTCAACGCCGAGGCCCGTGAACTGGAAGCGCGGATCGCTGAGAATGTGGCGAAGCTGCTGGAGGCGGAGTGATGGCGACGTTCCAAACAAGAACAATCGAAGAGGTTACAGAAAGGCTTATCGATTATCGAGGCAAAACACCCCCCAAAGCTGAAAGCGGCGTGCGACTTATTACTGCAAAAGTCATAAAAGATGGTTTCATCCAGGAAGAAAGAGCAGAGTATATCAGTGAGGAAACATACACTTCTTGGATGGGGCGTGGCTATCCCCAACAGAATGATATTGTCTTAACAACAGAGGCACCACTTGGCGAAGTAGCGCAACTTCGGAAAGCAGAACAAATAGCTCTTGCTCAGCGTGTAATTTTGCTAAGAGGGAACCCCAATATAATCAGCCAGCAGTTTTTCTTTCAGGCGATAAAATCACCTTTCGTTCAGGCTGGCTTGCAGCAACGCGCAACAGGAACTACTGTATTAGGAATCAAGCAGAGTGAATTAAGAAAAGTAAACATTCCTTACTATCCGCTGTCCACCCAGAGAAAGATTGCAGCAATTCTCTCTGCCTACGACGACCTGATTGAGAACAACCTACGGCGGATCAAGATTCTGGAGGAGATGGCGCAGAACCTCTACCGCAAGTGGTTCGGCAAGGCCCACTTCCAAGGACACCCACAAACCCGCCTCACCGACTCGCCCATCGACAGGATTACTGAGGGGTGGGAGATGGCATCACTTGGCCAGTTAGCCGATCAAATTAGAGACAGTGTAAACCCTGACTCGGTTGATCCAGAAACACCCTATATCGGCCTTGAGCATCTTCCGAGAAAATCCATTTCGCTCTCTGACTGGGGGACCGCCAGTGAGGTCCAGAGTACAAAGCTGTTATTCAGAAAAGGCGATATTCTGTTTGGTAAAATTCGCCCTTACTTTCACAAAGTAGGTGTAGCTCCTCTGCAAGGGATATGTTCGTCGGACATTATCGTTATCAGGCCGAGAGCTGCAAATTGTTTCGGTATAGTTCTAGGCTGCACATCGAGTATCGAGTTTGTAGAGCATGCCACTGCCACATCCCAGGGCACAAAGATGCCAAGAGCGAATTGGGATGTCTTAGTAAAGTATCAGATTCCTATGCCGCCTCAGCCAATCCTTAGCAAGTTTAATGAATTCATGAGTGAGATCGTGAACCAGCTTCAAAATTTCGCTTTCCGTAACCAAACTCTCCGGCATACACGCGACCTGCTTTTGCCCCGTCTTATCTCCGGCGAGATGGATGTGTCGGAACTGGACATCACTGTTCCCGAGGAGGCCACATGCTGATCATTGGAGGAAATCAATATGGAGGCACGTAATAGAATTCTAAAAGACTGGTACGGAAAGCTCCAACGCGGTGAAATCAAGCTACCGCGTTTTCAGAGGCATGAAGCATGGGATCGACAACGGATAGCCAGTCTTATTGAAACAGTTGTCCATGACCTCCCCTTGGGAATTACTCTGACACTTGAAGTCGGCGATAAGGAAAAGTTCGTTTCCCGTTTCCTGGAAACAACTACACCGCAAGATAAGCAACGTGTACTTGAACATCTTCTGGATGGCCAGCAACGACTTACTGCTCTTTGGCGGGCATTTCACAACAACTACGAATGGGAAACCTACTTCATCTACTTAAAAGATTTCGACAAGACTGACGGCGAAAATAACCAAGCAGATATGTCTGTTTTCTTCCGGGGACGTTACTACAAAAATAATGGCGAGCGGTACCCACTCTGGTGTGACGACCCGGCCCAGTGCCTGCAACGCGGCTATATCCCGACACACCTGCTTAAGCCCGAAGATATTCAGATAGAAATTGATAACTGGCTGGATAAAGCCACGGTTCGGATGGAACCGGAGGGAGGCAAAGACGAAATAAAGGCATTCTACGATTTTCAAAAAAAGGTAAGCGACCGGATCAGAGATCTGCGCGCCGTTATTGCAAACTACAATCTGCCCTACCTCTCACTGCCATCTCAAACGGACAAGAGTGTTGCTCTGGATGTATTCATCAAAATGAACACCAATAGCAAGCCATTGTCCCAGTATGACGTAATTGTGGCTGAAGTCGAAGACGTTATGGGCAGTTCGTTACACGATCTGCAGGCCGAGTTGGATAAAAAATATCCCAATATCGGAGGGTTCTCAGAACTGCCGGACCTGATCCTGACCACTTCCGCACTCTTACAGGGTGCCCTGCCAAATCAGCGCGGGGCTTGGGACATGGACAAGCGCGTCATGGTAAACAAATGGGGCACCATGGAAGCAGGATTGAATCGTATGGCAGAATTCCTGCGCACCGAAGGCATCTATGACAGTCAACGTCTGCCGACGAATGCGGTGTTGGCAGTTATTGCTGCCCTCTACGAAAACATTCCGGAATCTGGCGATAAGAGGGGGCTGGACGAGCTACTGTTAAAAAAATATCTCTGGTATGCGTTTTTCACCGACCGTTACGAAAATTCGGCAGCAACTCATGCTTATTATGATTTTATTGCGCTAAAACGGTTGATTAATGGAGAGAGTAAAGAGGATGGTACCCGGTACGGAGAGGCAGATGTTCCAATCTTCATCGATCACAAGCTCGTCGAAAAGGAAGAACTGTTAACTGCTGAATGGCCCAAACGGGCGACAATCCGTGGGCGCGCGATCCTCGCAGTAACGTGTCGCCTGGGGGCTCTGGATTTCTCGACCGGCGAGCCACTAAGTGCGACGAACATCGAGCAACGTCATTATCACCATTTGTATCCGGACGCTCTATTGGAGGAGGCCGATATCAGAAGCTTCCTAGCACTTAACTGCGCCCTGATTTCAGACAAAACGAACATGACTATTGGGCGAAAAGATCCTGTTGAATACCTGAAAGATCGCTATAAATGGACATCAGAGGAAATAGTGACTGAGAGGCTTCAGTCCCACCTGATTCCGATTCCGGAACTTGCTAATGGGGGTTACGAGGGCCTCACTGACGAAGAAAAGGTGTGCAAGCTTCGTATTGATTTCGGGCGATTCCTCAAGAGGAGGGCAGAACTGGTTATTAAAGCTGTACGGTTACTTGCTGATGGTCGTCAGATCAATGCTTCGATGTTATTCAGTGATGAACATGGTGAGGAAGGAAAGTGATAATTACCCGTAACATCAAAAGCACCTTGGCCGCCATGAACTCGGAAGGAATGGACTTCCGAGTTGTTTCCGAGTTACGAGAACAGAATGACCGCAGCATAGAAACCTTGCGGACTGATTGCCTTAACTTAGGCCGTTACTGGGTATTACCAAGGAGGCCATGACATGAAAGCCGCCGATCTCGATATCCTGCTCCAGGAGGGCGAAGGCGTCATGCTGGAGTACAAGGAAAGCCTATCCTCTTCCTTTGCCCGCGAGCTGGTAGGCTTTGCCAATACAGCAGGGGGCAGGATCCTGCTGGGAGTGCGCGACGACGGAACCGTTAAGGGGATTGCCGATACCAACGCGCTGAGGGCTCGCATCCAGGACATCGCCCGCAACTGCGATCCGCCGGTCAAGATCCTGCTGCAACGAATCGGCGAGGTCATCGTGGTGACGGTCCGCGAAAGTGAATCCAAGCCCGTTCAGTGCAGCGACGGTTATTTCTGGCGACAGGGCGCCGTCACCCAGAAGCTCAGCCGCGACGAGATCCGGGATCTCTTCCGCAGCGAGGGGGCTATCCGCTTCGATACCTCCGTCTGTGCGAAGTTCCGCTACCCCCAGGACTTCGACCGGGAGAAGTACAATGCCTGGCTCCGGCTGAGCGGCATCACCGGCCGCCCCAGCACCGAGGACGTTCTGGTCAACATCGAAGCCGCCGAGCGTTCCGGTGCCAAACTCCTTTTCCGCAATGCCGGGGTGCTCTTCTTCGCCAAGAACGTCAGACATTTTTTCAACCAGGCGTACGTCACCTGTCTCCTGGCCAAAGGCACAGACAAGGTGCACATTCTGGACCGCAAGGATTTTGCCGGCGGCATTGTTGCGGATATCGAGGATAGCCTGCGCTTTATCGAGCGCAATACCCGCACGGCCTACCGGATTGAAGGACTGCGCAGGGAGGACGTCCCGGAATATCCGATGAAGGCCCTACGCGAAGCCATCACCAATGCGGTCATGCATCGCGACTGGTTCATGGAGGGGGCCAATGTCTTCGTGGAGATCTATACCGACCGGATCGAGATCTCCAGCCCCGGCGGCCTGCCCAAGGGGATGAAGCTTTCCGACCTCGGCCGGAAGAGCATCCGCCGCAATGCCCTTCTTGCCGATCTGCTCCACCGCATCACCTTCATCGAAAAGGCTGGGACCGGCATCAAGCGCATGCGTGAGGAGGCACGGGCACAGCATTGCCCGGCGCCGGTCTTCGAGGAGAACGGATTTTTCACCGCGATCTTCTATCCCAATCCGGAGGTGCGGGCGCAGGCGGGCGCCAAAGAGGCACCAAGTACCGCACAAGTCGGGACCAAGAAGGGACCAAGTCGGGACCAAGTGCAGGCCCATGAAGTGGAGTCCACCCCACAAGTACCCCGCAAGTACCCCACAAGTACCCCGCAAGTCACAGATCAAGTTGCGGGGCAAGTCGGCACTAAGTCGGCACCAAGTCGGCACCAAGTGAAGGCCCATGAAGGATCAAAGCGCACCGCACATGTACCGGACAAGTACCCCGCAAGTACTCCCCAAGCACCCCGCAAGTACCCCATAGACACCCCGCAAGTCGTGGCAATACTCAAAGCTGCTGCGTCAGGCGAAAAAAACCGAGAAGAGTTGCAAACAGCCGCAAAGATCAAGGACCGAGAACACTTCCGTAAACGCTATCTTGAAGTGCTCATTGCCTTGGAACTCCTGGAACGCACCATCCCCGACAAACCCCGCAGCTCAAAGCAGCGGTACCGGACCACCGCTGCCGGCCACGCTGTTCTTGAAAAGGCCGGAAAGAAGGGATCGTGAGATATAAAAAATGTAGGCCGGAAACGGCTGAAGCCGCCCGAGGGACGGCTTCGTTACTCCTTTTGCACATGGCAACCGAGCTGGCTTTCGAATAAACTTTGTGAACGAAGAAGTAAAGGGTTTATTTGAGCTTTTTCAGCCTCCTGATCCTGAAATTGTTCTAATTGAAGTGAATAAGGAGAAATCATGACCCCTCCATCCAGCTACACCGAAGACGCCCTGATCGAACGACCGGCTATCGCCCTCCTGGCGACGCTGGGCTGGCAGACGGTCAACGCCTATCACGAGTTCGACCACGGCGCGAGCAGTCTGGGCCGGGAGACCAAGGACGAGGTGGTGCTGAAATGCCGTCTGAGGGAGGCGCTGCTGAAGCTCAATCCCGAGGCGTCACTGGAGGTCATCCATCAGGCCATCGAGGAACTGACCCGCGACCGCTCCCGGATGAGCGCGGCGGCAGCTAATCGCGAGGTCTACCACCTCCTTAAAAACGGCGTGCGCGTTCCCCGTCCCGATCCCGAGGGCGACGGCGAGACGGTGGAGGTGGTGCGGGTGGTGGAATGGGACGACCCGGCCCAAAATGACTTCCTGCTCTGCTCGCAGTTCTGGGTCACGGGCGAGATGCACACCCGGCGGGCCGACCTGGTGGGCTTTGTCAACGGCCTGCCGCTCCTGTTCATCGAACTCAAGGCCGCCCACCGCCGCCTGGAGACGGCCTTCACCGGCAACCTGCGGGACTACAAGGACACCATTCCCCAGCTTTTCTGGCCCAACGCCCTGATCATCCTATCTAATGGCAGCCAAAGCCGGGTGGGCAGCATCACCGCCGGCTGGGAGCACTTCGCCGAATGGAAGAAGGTGGGCAGCGAAGACGAGCAAGGCCGGGTGTCGCTGGAGACGATGCTGCGCGGCGTCTGCGACCCGGCGCGGTTTCTGGATCTGGTGGAGAACTTCTGCCTCTTTCAGGAGGCCCCCGGCGGGCTCATCAAACTCACGGCCAAGAACCACCAGTACCTGGGCGTCAACAATGCGCTCACGGCCCTGGCCGACATCAGGCAGCGAGATGGCAAACTGGGGGTGTTCTGGCACACCCAGGGCAGCGGCAAGAGCGTGGCGATGATGTTCTTCGCCCAGAAAGTGCTGCGCAAGCTGCCGGGCAACTGGACCTTCGTGGTCGTCACGGACCGGCAGGAACTGGACGGCCAGATCTACAAGCACTTCGCCTCGGCCGGGGTGGTGATGGAAAACCACGCCCAGGCGGAAAGCAGCAAGCACCTGCGGCAGTTGCTCAGCGAGGATCACCGCTACGTCTTCACACTGATCCACAAGTTCCGCACTGAGCAGGGCGAAACGCATCCGGTGCTCTCGGAACGGTCCGACATCATCGTCATCACCGACGAAGCGCACCGCAGCCAGTACGACACCCTGGCGCTCAATATGCGCACGGCCCTGCCCAACGCCGCCTTTCTGGCCTTCACCGGCACGCCCCTGATCGTGGGCGAGGAAAAGACACGGCAGGTCTTCGGCGATTATGTCAGCGTCTATGACTTCCAGCAGTCCGTGGCCGACGGCGCGACCGTCCCGCTCTACTACGAAAACCGCATCCCGGAGCTGCAACTGGTCAACGACAACCTGAACGAGGACATGGAAGACCTCCTTGAAGAAGCCGAGCTGAACGAGGAGCAGGAAAAGAAGCTGGAACGGGAGTTCGCCCGGGAGTACCACCTGATCACTCGCGACGACCGGCTGGAGGCGGTGGCCAAGGACCTGATGGCGCATTTCACAGGGCGGGGCTTCCAGGGCAAGGCCATGATGATCTGCATCGACAAGGCCACGGCCATCCGCATGTACGATAAGGTCAAGAAGTTTTGGAGCGAAAAGATTGCGACGTTGCAGGCGGAGGTGGCCGGGGCGGAGGGCGACTCCCGGCGGGAGATCGAAGCGCATATCGCCCGACTGAAGGAAACCGATATGGCGGTGGTCGTCTCCCAGGGGCAGAACGAGATTGCCGAGATGAGCGAAAAAGGGCTCGACATCCGCCCGCACCGCAAGCGCATGGTCGATGAGGATATGGAGACGAAGTTCAAGAATCCCGACGACCCCTTCCGGCTGGTCTTTGTCTGCGCCATGTGGATGACCGGCTTCGACGTGCCGAGTTGCTCGACCCTCTATCTCGACAAACCGATGCGCAACCATACCCTGATGCAGACCATCGCCCGGGCCAACCGGGTCTATCCCGGCAAGGTGAGCGGCCTGATCGTGGACTATGCCGGGGTGTTCCGCAATCTGGAGAGGGCATTGGCCATCTATGGGGCTGGCGAGGGTGCGGGCGACGGTAGGAAGCCGGTGGAGGACAAGTCCGCATTAGTCGCGGCTCTGCGTCAGGCCTTGGCGGAGACTCGGGGGTTGTGCCAGGAGAACGGGGTAAACCTTGCGGCCATCCAGGCCGCTGAGGGATTTTCCCGCGTCGGTTTGCTCGATGACGCCGTGGAGGCGCTGGTCGCCTCCGAAGAGATCAAGCTCCGCTATCTCGATCTGACCAACACGGTTCTGCGGCTCTACAAGGCCGTGCTGCCCGACCCGGCGGCGCGGGAATTTGCCGCCGAGGTGTCGCCTCTCCAAGTGATTGCCGATAAGATCCGTGCGCTGACACGGCCGGCGGACATCTCCCAGGTCATGCAGCAGGTGGAAGGACTCCTCGATCAGTCGATTGCCGCCGAGGGCTACGTGATCCGCGAGCCAAGCTCACCCTTTGACGCCGATCATTGGCTTGATCTGAGCAAAATAGACTTCGAAAAGCTGGCCGAGAAATTCAAGACGGGCCGCAGGCGCACTTTGAACGAGAAACTCAAGGGAACGGTCGCGCAGAAGCTCATGGTCCTGGTGCGGCAGAACCGCACGCGGATGGATTATCTGGAGCAATTCCAGGCCATGATCGACGCCTACAACGCGGGCAGCCTCAACGCCGAGGAATTATTTCAGCAACTGGTGGCCTTTGCCCAAAGCCTGAATGAGGAAGAGCAGCGGGGCGTGGGCGAGCAACTGAGCGAAGAGGAGCTGGCGCTCTTCGACCTCCTGACCAAGCCGCAGATCGCTATGAGCGACGCGGACCGGGAAAAGGTCAAGGCCACCGCCAGGGAGTTGCTGGCCACACTGAAGGCGGGCAAGTTGGTGCTCGATTGGCGAAAACGACAACAGGCCCGGGCCGAGGTGCGCGTCACCATCGAAAAGCTTCTGGATAAGGGCCTGCCAAGGGCCTACAC
>Ga0302253_1000157_pt1 | contig 69104 bp, 65 predicted proteins | sample AAG_RA_Trp_MG_FD_193537 | JGI IMG/M metagenome (GOLD analysis project Ga0302253, IMG submission 193537) | Enriched activated sludge microbial communities from anaerobic digester in WTTP, New Holstein, Wisconsin, United States - AAG_RA_Trp | ecosystem: Engineered > Bioreactor > Anaerobic >...
CTTTTTGATACAAAACCCTGCAAGCCTATGCATTGACTAAACAAAAAAGATATTATACTATAAGTAACAACGAGCGGTTGATGCAATGTAATGCATTAAACTGCAAGGCAAAAGGCGCGTTTTGGGAGCAGAAGATCGGAGGTTCAAATCCTCTCGTCCCGAATAGAAATACGCCGTGGCTCGCCGAGCAGGCATAACGAACAATAGGGATCATAGCTCAACTGGATAGAGCAACTGCCTTCTAAGCAGTAGGTCGGGGGTTCGACTCCCTCTGGTCCCAAATAGCTTGTTTTTTCCAGGATCAGCCGCAAGAATCAGCCATTTATTCAGAATTGTCGTGAGTGAAAAAAGCGACCGATGGGAGTCGAACCCACGTCTCCAGCTTGGAAGGCTGGGGTAATAGCCGTTATACGACGGTCGCGTTTTTAAATTCGCCGCTTTTCGCGGCGGCTAGCAGAAGTAACCGTCGTGCTGCTCCGGCTTTTGCCGGTGTGCGAGCACTGGGGCCTCTGGGGGTGCGCCGTCGCGGTACGACGGTCGCGATATACATGGTGTCGCTTCCCGCGACACTAGAAAAGAGGTAACCGTCGTGCTGCTCCGGCTTCTGCCGGTGTGCGAGCACTGGGGCCTCTGGGGGTGCGCCGTCGCGGTACGACGGTCGCGTTTTTAAATTCGCCGCTTTTCGCAACTAGCGCGATTTAATCGCAAGCAAGCCATCATGTCAAGAGGAAGCGCAACACAGCCAGATCTTGCCCAAACAGCGCTTTCGGTATAAACTGGTTTCTTGAATATGCGCTCCATTTCAAGATTTATTTATATATTATATTATTGATATAAGGTGGCAGTGGTGATTTTCTTATCCGGTTTCTCAGCAAGTTCGGCCCGAAGCCATTGCAGGAAAATCGATACACCATCTCTGCCAGTCCAGAGATCCTACGCATCCAGAGGAAATTAACATGGAGATCCAGGTACAAGAGCTTCTTGAGAGAATTCGGAACGAAGGCATAGAAACTGCAAAAAAGCAGGCGGAAGAGATCATCGAAAAAGCGCAGGCTCAAGCCGATGAAATTATTGCAAGAGCAAAGAAAGAAGCCGAAGAGGCGCTTACAGAAGCAGAACGCCGCATTGCTTCTATGGATGCTGCTTCGCGTGAAAGCCTTCTTCAAGCTTCGCGGGACACGATGATTGCGCTCAAACAGAGTATGCGCATGTTTGTCGAATCCGCATTGAATGCTGATATAGAAGCCGCTTTCGATGCAAAAATGGCAGCGCAGGTTATGCCCGAGATTGTCAGAATCCTTGCTTCCAGCCAGAGCGGCGATATAGAAGTGCTTCTGCCTCCTACGCTGGAAGAAAAGATTGATGCCTCCATTGCAGCAAGGCTTTCGAAAGAGCTTGCCCGCGGAATAACCTTTAAGCCCTATCCTGCAATCGATGCGGGATTCCGTGTGGCAGTCGAAGGTTCTGCGGTCCAGTTTGATTTTACTTCCGAAAGCATTGCGCAAATTCTATCGGTCCGGGTGAACAGGCTTCTCGCTGAATATTTGAAGGAAGCTTCGGGGAGCCTGACCTGAAATGAAGCGGTATTGGTATTTCGCTTCGACTTTGCCATCTTTTCCATTTGGAGCGCCTCCTCCTTTCTCTGCTCAGGAATTCGACGCCCTCTGCGAGCGTTTGGTCGACAAGAGCGATCGCGAACTCATCCAGGCAGCAGGGGCTGCAGTGAGGGGCGAGTACACGGGAACAATCGAAAAATCTCCTTTTCTGAAAGCATTTTTCGAATGGGAGCGCGGCACTCGCAATGCCCTAGCTATGCTGAGGGCAAGAGAATTCAAATGGGATCCAGAGCCCTGGATAAGACCAGGCAGCACCAATACGGACGCGCTGCAAGCTGCGCAAGCTATTCATTCGGCTTCTGATCCATTGCAGGCAGAGCTCACCTTCGAGCGTGAACGATGGATTGCGGTCGAAAGACTTTCGGCACTTTCTGCCTTTGAACTCGATTATATTCTTGCGTATAAAATCAAACTGCTTATTGCGACCCGCTGCATCTCCTTCCAGAGAGATCGAGGCGCGGAAGGGTTCAGGATCTTTTATCAAGATATCGTCGATGCAGCTGCGGATGTAGCCAGCAGCGCGCTAGACACCGGAGTGGCAACATGACAGAAGGAATCGTTACCGCAGTAAACGGAAATATGGTTTCTGTCGAAACTGACGGAAATGTTACCATGAATGAGGTAGCCTACATCGAAACTGGGACGAGGAGCCTCAAGAGCGAGGTCATACGCATTCGTGGCAATTCAGTCCAGGTACAGGTCTATGAAATAACCAAAGGCATCAAGGTCGGGAATAAAGTTCGATTCACCAATGAGTTGCTTTCCGTCGAACTTGGTCCGGGACTGCTTGGGCAGATCTATGATGGTCTTCAGAACCCGCTTCCTGAAATTGCCGAAAAAGTGGGTTATTTTCTGGAGCCAGGTCTATACCTGAAGGCTCTTTCGCGCGAAACAAGGTGGCATTTTACGCCGCTGGCAAAAGTTGGCGATACATTGCAGCGAGGCATGGCAATCGGATGGGTGCCCGAGCTTCATTTCAGGCATATCATCATGGTGCCTTTCGATTTATACGGAGAATGGAAGCTTGCAGATATTCTCCCTGAAGGGGATTACACAATCGATGAGAATGTTGCGCATGTAGTAGACGCAAAAGGCAATACCAAACCGATAAAGATGTGGTTCTCCTGGCCGGTCAAGCGTGCGGTTGACTGCTATTCCGAACGGCTCAAGCCATCAGAGCCGCTTGTAACCAAGACACGCATCATCGACACATTTTTTCCGGTTGCAAAGGGCGGGACATATTGCATCCCCGGCCCGTTCGGCGCGGGAAAAACAGTTCTTCAGCAAGTTACAAGCCGTAATGCTGAAGTCGATATCGTGCTCATTGCGGCATGCGGCGAGCGTGCAGGCGAAGTCGTCGAAACCTTGAAGGAATTTCCGGAAATCATCGACCCCAAAACAGGTCGTTCATTAATGGAGCGAACGGTTATCATCTGCAATACTTCGTCGATGCCGGTCGCCGCGCGCGAGGCTTCGGTCTACACTGCGGTCACTATTGCAGAATATTACAGGCAGATGGGGCTCGATGTCCTTCTGCTTGCAGATTCTACCAGTCGATGGGCTCAGGCGATGCGCGAAATGTCCGGCCGCCTCGAGGAAATCCCTGGTGAAGAAGCATTTCCTGCATATCTTGAATCGGTTATCGCCGCATTCTATGAGCGTGCAGGCATCGTGCAGCTCTATAACGGGCAGAAAGGCTCTGTCACTATCGGTGGAACCGTTTCTCCTGCAGGCGGCAATTTCGAAGAGCCTGTCACCCAGGCAACCCTGAAAGTTGTGGGTGCGTTCCATGGCCTTTCGCGCGAGCGTTCGGATGCGCGCAAATATCCTGCCATTCACCCGCTCGATTCTTGGTCGAAATATGAAGGCATCATGCCGCAGAGAGCGGTGCAGTACGCACATTCATTTCTCGAGCGCGGCGCAGAAGTCGGCGCGATGATGAAAGTTGTCGGTGAAGAGGGGACAAGCCTTGAAGATTATGTGGTATATCTCAAGAGCGAATTCCTCGATGCCGTCTACCTCCAGCAGAACTCTTTCGATCCGGTCGATGCTGCTGTTCCGCCGGATCGCCAGAAACATATGTTCAGCCTTGTCCTGAAAATACTTGCTTCACAGGTCAAGTATAAAGACAAGGAAGATGCGCGAGAATTCTTCTATGACTTGCGGCAGACAATGCTGGACCTCAACGGCACGCCAGAAGACAGCGAAATGTATGACTCACTGTATGCAAAAGTCGAGCAGGCATTGGCGGACAGGAATCCCGAGTTCGAAAACCGCGGTTTGAAAGCGATCAGCGCGCTGGAGTGAGACATGAACAAAATATATTCGAGAATTGAATCAATTGTCGGCAACGTCATTGCGGTAAAAGCGCAGGATGTCGCGTATGGCGAACTGGCGCAGGTGAAGACGCGATACGGCATGTCGCTTGCGGAGACCATTCGTCTGGATAAAGAAATGGTTTTTCTCCAGGTGTTTGCTGGAGGACGGGGTATTTCTACCGGCGATGAAGTGCGGTTTCTTGGCCACCCGATGCAGGTGAGCTTTTCCGACAATCTCCTCGGCCGCATCTTCGACGGAGCAGGTGAGCCTCGCGACGGCGGACCGATGCTTTCGGATAATCTCATCACTATTGCGGGACCTTCGGTCAACCCTTACAAACGCATAGTTCCGCGCGAGATGATCCGCACCGGTATCCCCATGATCGATGTATTCAATACGCTTGTGAAGAGCCAGAAACTACCGATTTTTTCGGTTTCCGGCGAGCCGTATAACCAGCTTTTAGCTCGAATCGCTATGCAGGCGGAAGTCGATCTCATTGTGCTCGGCGGCATGGGCCTCAAATACGATGACTATCTTTTCTTCCGCGATTCGCTGGAGCAGGGCGGCGCTCTTTCCAAGACAATCATGTTTGTGCATACAGCTGCTGATCCCATTGTCGAATGCCTTATGGTGCCGGATATCTCGCTAGCGGTTGCGGAGCGCTTTGCGCTTAAGGGCAAAAACGTCCTAGTGCTCCTTACCGACATGACAAACTTTGCTGACGCGCTCAAAGAAATCGCGATTACTCAAGAGCAGGTACCCTCGAACCGCGGCTATCCTGGCGATCTCTATTCGCAGCTTGCCGCGCGATACGAAAAAGCGGTCGATTTCTCTGATGCTGGTTCCATAACGATTCTTGCAGTCACCACGATGCCCGGCGATGATGTCACGCACCCGGTCCCGGACAACACAGGCTACATCACCGAGGGGCAGTTCTATCTTCATGGCGGCCATATCGAGCCCTTTGGTTCGCTTTCGCGCCTCAAGCAGATGGTCAACGGCAAGACCCGCGAGGACCATCGCTCGATCATGGACGCAATGATCAAGCTATATGCCGCCTACCGCGACACGCTGGAAAAGAAGTCGATGGGCTTCCAGATGAGCGTATGGGATCGCAAGCTTCTTAAATACGGAGAGCTCTTCGAGCAGCGCATGATGGATCTTTCGGTCAATATTCCTCTCGAAAAGGCTTTGGATCAGTGCTGGGAAACGCTTGCAGAATGCTTCGAGCCGCGCGAGACGGGCTTGCGCTCTGATTTGATCCAGAAATTCTGGGTCGGGCGGAAATAATAGCAGAAATGAAGGCGTAAAGGCGAACCACGATGGCGAAGATAAAGCTGACCAAGAACGAGCTCAAAAAGAAAAAAGATGCGCTGAAAATGTACCAGCGCTATCTGCCGACGCTTCAGCTCAAGAAGCAGCAGCTGCAGGTTGAAGTCCGCAGCGTGCAGACTCGCCTGGAACAGCTTCTGGCGCGCAAGGCAACGCTGGAAAAAGAGTACGATCCTTGGATTGCGGTATTCTCGGAACAAGAAAAAGCAAGGAAGTCGAACGGTGAGCCACTCTTGAGGATTGTTTCCGTACGCACGGACGAGGGCAATATTGCAGGCGTGACAATCCCTGTCTTTCAGGACATCGAATTCGAACGGTCGGTATACGACCTGTATGCGGCTCCTGTGTGGATAGATTCAGCTCTGACGCTCATGGAGCAGCTTTTGCGGACGCAGATGGAACTGGAAATAGTATCCAGACAGCGAGATCTACTCGCGCGCGAGCTTCGCATCACGACGCAGCGCGTCAATCTTTTTGAAAAGGTAAAAATCCCCGAAACGATCGCCGATATTCGCAAAATCCGCATATATCTTGGCGATCAGCAGACGGCGCAGGTGGTAAGAGGCAAAATCGCGAAGCGCAAAGTTGAAGGAGCCAGGCGATGATCGTTCCCATGAAGAAGTTTTACCTCATCGTTCTCGATAAAGACAGGGAAAGTGCCCCCGAGCGCCTGCGAAAACTCGGCGTCGCGCATGTCGAGGAACTTCAAGGGAGCGGAGAAACCTACCAAGCGCTAGAGCGGGAAAAATCGGAAGCTGAAACGGTCTATTATTTGCTTTCGAATTATGAGGACAGAAAATCGAAATCGAAACATCCTGCGAGGGAAGGCGAAGGGCCATCACAAATCGAAGCAGCAAAGCTGCTTGTTCGGGAAGTATCTGCTCTGAAGCATGAATTCGATACGCTGAACGAACGGGCTTCCCAGCTTGCGCGCGAAATGGACCGCACTGCAACGTGGGGCGAGGTTTCCGTTTCCCAGCTCGCTGAAGTGAGCGAAAAAACTGGTCTTTCAATACATTTTTTCGAAGCGCCTTCCAAAGAGGCTGCGCATATCCCTGAAGAGCTTGAATATGTGCGGTTGGCAGCGCCTAAAGGAAAGATCAGGCTTGGCGTCCTTATAGAAGAGGGCAAAAAACTCCCTGAACTGCCAGCCATTTTTCAGGAATTTCTTCCGCCGGAAATGCCGCTTTCGTCTATGCGCCAGGAAGCAGCATCAATCGATCGGCGCAAAAAAGAGATTGAGGCCGACCTGCGAGCCCGGACTGTTCATGCTTCGGTTCTGAAATCCTATCTCGAAGAGCTTGAATCGAATATTACGCTGGAGCGGTTGCGCTCGGGAATGCCGAGTCAAGCGCAATTTGCATATTTGCAGGGCTTTGTGCCTGCTCGCGACTGTGACCGGTTCAAGAAAATGGTTGCGCGCTATGGCTGGGCAGCAGCCTTCGATGATCCATCCGATGAGGAATTGCCTCCTACCCTCGTCGAAAATCCGCCTGCGATACGTATCATCGATCCGGTTTTCGAATTTCTGGGCACAGTTCCCAACTATAGGGAATATGATATTTCGTTATGGTTTCTGATGTTTTTCTCTCTGTTCTTCGCAATGATCTTCGGCGATGGAGGGTATGGGTCGCTTATCGTTCTGGCATCGCTTGTATCGATTGTGCTCGGGAAACGAAAGGGCCAGAAAGCAAGTGATGCGCAGAAGCTTTTCCTGCTGCTCGGCGCGGTGACAGTCGTATGGGGTGCGCTGACCGCATCCTGGTTTGGTATCCAGTACAGCCACCTGCCGTATATACTCCAAAATATTTCCCTGCCTCTCATCAATGGCCAGAATCCGAATTCCGAAAGCAACATCAAAGTATTCTGCTTTATAATAGGCCTCGTGCAGCTTTCAATCGCTCACATAAAAAATATAAAGCGCGATTTCCCGAACCTCAAGTTCATGTCACAGATAGGTTCCCTGCTCTTGCTTGCAGGCATGTTCAATGCAGCGCTGAATCTCGTCATCGACGCGCAGCGGTTTCCTATCCGGAGCTGGGCGCTTATCTGCATCGCATCGGGATTTTCCCTTGTGTTCGTGTTCGGAAATTGGAATGGAAAGATCGTGTCGAGCCTTGTGGAAAGCCTCAAGGGTCTTATTCCTACGTTCCTGGGAACGGTGAGCGTGTTTGCCGATATCGTGTCCTATATCCGACTTTGGGCGGTCGGGCTTGCGGGACTTGCAATTTCCCAGACAGTGAATGGCATGGCAGCGGGTATTCTTGGTGGCGCGGCCGGTTTCTTGCTCGGTTTTATTCTGAAGCTCCTGATAGCGGTGATGCTGCTGGCGGTGAGCCATTCGCTCAACTTTGTGCTCACTGTACTATCGGTAGTCGTACATGGCATACGACTCAATATGCTGGAGTTTTCCGGACACCTCGGTATGGAGTGGTCTGGTTACAAATATAATCCGCTGAGGGAAGCGAAATCTTCTCCAGCGCCTATGCAATCAACCCTTGAGGAGACTGGAGTATGAACATTGCATTGATCGGTGCGGCATGCGTACTCGGGCTGGCGGCGACCGGTTCTGGTATCGGCGCGGGAATTGCTGGTATGGCAGCAATCGGTTCGTGGAAGCGCTCCTATTTGAATAACAAAACGCCATCGTTTCTGCTCGTCGCGTTTGCTGGTGCGCCGCTGACGCAGACTATTTATGGCTTTATTCTGATGGGCCGGCTTATGAATTCCTCGAAAGACCCGCTGCTTCTGCTTGCTGCGGGAGTGATGTCAGGGCTGGCCATCGGTATGTCGGCTGTCGCCCAGGGGCAGGCAGCAGCAGCAGGCTGCGATGCCTTCGGCGAGACAGGCAAGGGCTTTGCGAACTACATTACTGTAGTCGGCCTCTGCGAAACTGTCGCACTTTTTGTGCTTGCATTCACCTTCAGCGCAGTCTGAAGTCAAAAGCAGTTCAATGGCAGCCAATATTTCTGGCGGCGCTCCCGCTGAAAGAAAGGCAGTTAAAGTCGGCGATGTGCTGATGGGCCAAGGCTGGCCTGTCAGCATCCAGACAATGTGGAAAGACCCGCTCCCTGCCTTTTCGAGCCCGGATGATGAGCGTCTTCAACCAATATTGAAGAGGCTTGTCGCACTCAAGGCGATTGGCTGCCAGATCATTCGATTTGCGGTGTCTGATATTGCGGCTGCCGAAGCGCTTGGCATGCTTGCGAGCGTTTCTCCGATGCCTGTGGTCGCCGACATCCATTTTGACTGGCGTATTGCTCTGCGGTGCATGGATTTTCCGATTGCGAAAGTACGCATAAACCCGGGGAATATCGGCGCGGAATGGAAGGTTCGCGAAGTCGCGGCGAAGGCGCTCGACAAAGGCATTCCCATTCGGATCGGCATAAACGGCGGCTCTCTGCCAAAGGATCTGGATGGTGAGCCGGACCTCGCCATCGCTGCGCTAAAAGCTGCAGCGCGCGAAATCGAAGTGCTAGAGTCGATGCATTTCAGCAATATTGTGGTATCGCTCAAACTGAACGAGCCAGAGACCGTGATCCGCGCAAACGAGCTTTTTGCTGCGCAGTATCCGTATCCGCTTCATCTTGGTGTAACGGAAGCAGGCCCGCTCGTCGCGGGGGTAGTACGCAATACCGCAGCTCTCGTTCCTCTTTTGAAAAAAGACATCGGCGCGACCATCCGTGTTTCGCTCTCCGATACAATGGAGCAGGAAGTCCTTGCCGGGAAAGAAATTCTTGCCTGCGCAGGCAAGAAAATGAATGGAGCGAGAATTGTTTCCTGTCCGCGCTGCGGTCGGGCTACATTTGATACGCATGCATTCACGGCTCGCTGGATGGAGCGGCTCTATTCGATTGGCGTGGATATTTCGGTTGCAGTGATGGGGTGCGTCGTTAATGGGCCGGGCGAAGCGCGGCATGCCGATATTGGCATTACAGGTTCAGGAAATTCGGTATTAATATTCAAGCATGGCGAGATCGTCCGCCGGATCGCGAAAGAAGAAGCAGACAAAGCATTTGGCGAGGAGCTCGATGCCCTGGTAAGGGAAAAATCGATGTAAGCGGGCTATTTTTTTGGCTCCGGAGCGCTGGTGCCAATTTCGCAAATCATTGAGTCAATCAGGTTTTTTATGAATGGGTCACTGATCGAATAGATACGGCGCGTTTTCTTGACTTCCGAAGATACAATTCCATAGCGCTTCAGAATTGCGAGGTGCTGTGAAACAACCGGTTGTGGCTGGTCCAGACATCGCCAGATGTCTCCAACACAGGGAACTTCCTGATGGACAATAAGGCAGAGAATTTTCAGCCGGACTGGATGACCGATCGCCTTAAATTTTTGTGCATAAGGAGTTAATTGCTCTTCATTGCAAGGTTTTGGTGTTGTATCCATAATATGTTTATTATATAGCAATTAATGCAAAAGCGCAAGTTCGAATATTTTTTTATTCTTTTACCATCCGCTGCGCTTTTGCGACCAGTCTGCTGCCGCGATGGCCAGGGGATACCGCTCCGCTGAAAACCAGTCGGGCAAGGCTGCCGGCATCTTTTTGCAGTTTTTCTTCAGTAATCTGCCAGCATTGCATAAACGACGGCACTTCATCACCGATAACTACAATGCTGCAGTGCTGCAGCGATTCTGAAAAGCGCACCATGGCTGCAATGAGCGGGATGTGCAAAGGAAAATCCTTCTGCCGTATGATCAGCACATCGGGTTTAATTTCAGCGATATGGTCGATGACCTTTATCGGGTCACGATAGCTGATAGCGCTAATGCCGCTTTCCTGCAGATCTCTGAGAACGAGATCAGCGACCGAGGTATCTTCAATTAAAATCAGTGCAAACATGAACAACCAATCAGAGCAGCCATAGAAACCAGATGTCAATATAGGTATACTGGACAGTGCTCCGGAAGGACAGCATACGATGAAAGTTCATACTCTGCAAGCATTGTTCGACAGAATCTCGCGGAATGCGGCCCTCAAAGAGATCAGGGTACATCTTGAACTCGGCAAGCTGCCGCTTCATCTACAAAATTCAGAAAACTCGGCACTCGCAATGAGCTTGGCGCTGCTTTCCCGCCAGACCAAGCGGCGATTTATCGTCGTGCTTCCGTCGGATCAGGAAACAGAAGAATTTGCGCAAGACCTTGCCCTTACTGATGCAAAAGTGCTCAATTTTCCTTCCTGGCCTGGGGCTCCATATCGGGCAATTCCGGTGCGTTCCAGAATCTTCAGCGAAAGAACTTCGGCGCTCGCCAAGCTTGCGGAAAATGACTTCGAGATAATGGTTGTATCAGCGCGAACCCTCGCGATAGCCGTCCCTCCAAAATCGTATATGCTGGCGCATACCCTAAGGCTCGAAGAACGGCAGCTTTTTGACCCGATCAAGATTTCCGAAAGGCTTGCTGAATTTGGCTATCTGCGGGTTCCTTCGGTGAGCCTTCCAGGCGAATATGCGCTCCGCGGAGAAGTGCTCGATTTTTTTATGCCCGGAGAAGAAACTGCAATTCGCGTTCATTTCGATTTTGACAAAATCGAAAAGATCACCAGATTCGATCCGGCCACGCAGTCGGGGCATGAACGAATTCAGCAAATTATTCTGCGTCCCCTCAAAGAAGTAATCTGGGATGAATCCACGATTGCCCGTCTGAAAGAGAAAGCAAAGGAGCTTGCCAGGACTGATGCGCGCATGGAACAGATTATCGAAGCCCTTGCTTCCGGGCAAGAAATACAGGGGGAAGAATTCTGGTTTCCGTTTGCATTTGATTCCATGCACAGCATTGTCGATTACGCTGATGACCACACGGTTTTTGTGTTCGTTGCACGCGAGCGCATCGATGCTCTGGCAGAAAATATCCGAAAAGAATATGCATCCATGTACCGGCTTGCCTTGCGTGAAATGCTTGTACCGCCGCCTGATCATCTGATACAGAATCTTGACTCGCTGATCAGCTCAATTTCGCGCGCGCTGTTCTGCTATGCATTGAAGGGGGTGGACGAGTCGTCTTCCAGAATTGCATTTGGTGCCGAGCCTCCCCGATCTTATTTTGGAAATATTCGCCTGTTCCGGGAAGAGCTTGCCGGATTTGAGAAGGACGGATATCAGACCTGGATATTTGCTTCGAGCGAGCCTCAAGCCGAGCGCATTGCATCTCTCATCCAGGATGATTCCATTTTGATTGTCCATGGCCCGATTTCATCAGGTTTTATTTTCCCTGAACTTAGGCTCCGCGCGGTCAGCGAGCATGAGCTCTTTGGGCGCAGAAAACATGTGCCACGTTCTCTGGGAAAAACGAAAAGCGCAGCCATCGAAAGCTTTATCGAGCTGTCGCCTGGCGATTATGTCGTCCATGTGAATTACGGCATCGGCAGATTCAGCGGCATCGAACGGCTTACTGTTCTCGGGCTCGAACGCGACTACATCCGCATCGATTATGCAGGCGAAGAAAAGGTTTTTGTCCCTATCGAGCAGGCGAATCTCGTCCAGCGCTATATCGGGAATGAAGGCGAGGCGCCGCACCTCGATTCGCTCGGTTCCAGGGCATGGGAAAATCGAAAACGACGTGTACGCAAATCTGTCGAAGAGCTCGCTGAGCGGCTCATTCGCATCTATGCCCGCCGGAAAGCAGCAAAAGGGTTTGCATTTCCCCCGGATACGGATTGGCAGATGCAATTCGAGGCAACTTTTCCTTTCGAAGAGACAGAAGACCAGATTCGTTGCATCGAAGAAGTCAAGCGCGATATGGAAAGCCCGAAGCCCATGGACAGGCTCGTCTGCGGCGATGTCGGGTTCGGGAAAACCGAAATCGCTATGCGCGCGTGTTTCAAGGCGATCACGGCAGGGAAACAGGTTGCTTTTCTTGCCCCAACCACGATTCTTGCCGAGCAGCATTACGAGAATTTTCTGGAGCGCGTCGGAGAATTTCCAGTAAGGGTTGAGCTGTTATCTCGCCTTATCGATAAGAAAAACCAGATGAAAATTCTGAAAGGGCTTGCGGATGGAAGTATCGATATGGTAATCGGCACGCATCGAATTCTGCAGAAAGATGTGAGATTCAAGGATCTAGGGCTGCTGGTAATCGATGAAGAGCAGAGGTTTGGCGTAAAGGATAAAGAGCGTCTTAAGGAGATGAAAGCAGGCGTTGACTGCCTAACCTTGACGGCCACGCCTATCCCGCGGACATTGCATATGTCGCTCCTCAAAATACGCGACATGTCCGTCTTGCAGACACCTCCGATGGAACGCCAGTCGATTCAAACCTTCGTCGAGGAATTCTCGCCTGAACTCGTCGCGCGCGCGATCAGAAATGAAATTGCGCGGGGCGGCCAGATTTTTTACCTGCATAACCGGATCGAAACGCTTCCGGAAGTGGAGCAGTTCATTCGGCAGCTTGTGCCGGAGGCGCTGGTCGAGAGTGCACACGGGCAGATAGATCCGCGCGATCTTGAGTCGATCATGCATCGCTTTATTCATGGAGCCTTCCATGTCCTGGTGTCGACAACAATTATAGAAAACGGCATCGATATTCCAAATGTAAATACAATAATTATTGACAGGGCAGATAATTATGGCGTCTCTCAATTATACCAGCTCAAAGGAAGAGTAGGGCGTTCCGACAGGCAAGCCTATGCGTATCTACTCTATCCGGACAAGCGGGCGCTCAGCGAACTAGCCATGAAGCGTCTGCAGATTATATCTGATTTTACGGAACTTGGCTCGGGTTTCAAGATTGCATTGAAAGATCTTGAGGTACGGGGTGCGGGCAATCTGCTTGGCAGGGAACAGTCGGGCGACATCTATGCCGTCGGATTCGATTTGTATCTCAAATTGCTCGACGAAGCGGTCAGCAGGCTTTCTGGGGTGGAGGGAGAAGAGGAAGAGCCGTATCTTGAGCTGGAATACTCAGGATTCATCCCGGACAGCTATATATCCGTACCGATGATCAAAATGGAAATCTACAAACGCATTGCATCAGTTTCGAACCAGGATGAAATCGATAGCCTGCATATGGATCTCGAGGAACGTTTCGGTCCGATTCCGGAAGAGGCGCTGTCGCTCCTTGCGCTTGCCGAGATGCGCGTGCTCTGCAGAAAGCTGGCAATTTCGAGCTTAAGGGAAAGAAACGGGCTAGTGACTGTCGAATTTTCCAAAGTGTCTAAGATATCTGTCGAGAAAATACTGCGCTTGATACGCGAATCATCAGGGGCCATCCGTCTGTCTCCCGATAAACCCAATGCAATACAGATACAGACAAAAGCGATTGGGCTCAAAGAAAAGAGCGCATATCTCAAGGAGCGCCTTTCGTTCCTTGCCGGATAGCGGCGCCTTATGCTCTGCAGCCGCGATGCTGCTGCGGTTGTGGCAGGACAGCTGGCAAACCGAAGCAGAATACCGCCGGCTGCGAAGGTGGCTCAAACAGGAAATTTCGCCAGCGAGCGACCTGCATAGACTTGATGAGCGAATTCTGCGTTCCCAATGCGCAGGCAAATGAGAAATGAAGCCTTTCCGGGAGCGATTCGATGCAGGCTTTGAATGTTTTTGCATTTCGGTAGGGTGTTTCGATAAAGACTCTTGCCGCGCCATCGGACAAGGCTTTCGTTCCTTCAGCGACCAGCATTTTGCGCAGATCTTGTTCTCGCACAGGCAAATATCCAAGGAAACAGAATTTCTGGCCATTAAGCCCCGATCCAGCGAGAGCAAGCATGAGTGAACTTTCTCCTCCCATCGGCACAACGCGCAGGTTTTCCGCATGAGCAGCTGCGACAAGCGCGGAACCAGGGTCAGCTATGCAGGGCATTCCTGCTTCGGAGAGAAGAGCGCAGTCATTGCCGTTTTTCAATGCAGCAAGTGGCGCATTCAGATCATTCGACGTGGAATGCTCATCGAGAAGCATGAATACAAGCTCATTCAGCCTGTCTGCCGGCAATATGCGTGAAAGCAATCTGAGCGCCGATTTTTCGGATTCGACAATGAAGTGAGTCATCCGAAAAAGGCGGTCTAGGATAGCAGGAGAAATCATCGCTCGAAGAAGAGCGGGTTTCCATAATGCAGGGTCATACGGCACAATTGGTGTCGGAATAAGATAGAGAGAGCCTGATTCCTTTTTTTTATTTTCCATGCAACTTTCCTGTTTCCGCGAGCGCTAGCGCTGCAAGTCTTCCAGTACCTGCCCGATTAGCGGAAGGATGAGATCTGCATTCCAGAAATTGGTTTTCCTCAGACTTTCAGCATACATATGTAGCACTGTCTGCGCAATTTTCGGAGAAAGCGGGTGAGATGCAGAGATAATTCTTTGTTCTGCTTCGAAATCCCTGAAGGCGCGCGCTCCTGCGAGCACAAGCCTGAAAAAATTGATCGAACGCCGGTCAACCGATGTCAGCGAAACAAGATGCGCACCATCACCGCCAGGAAAAATATTGCCCCCGATTCTCTTGATATAGATATGATCGATCGATAGCAGAGGGATTCGAATTCTTGCGAGTAGTTCATTGCCCGCCGCGCAATGTCTGCCATTTTCATCGACAAGATACCAGATGTTTTTTATATGGCTCTGAGAAGCAGCCCTGAATTCCAGTTCAGCGTCGAGACACGCGAACAACGGCCATAGACTGAGAAATGAGCAGTCATACATGAGATGTCCGCCGATTGTAGCGACATTTCTGACGGCCGAAGTGGCAACGGTGCGCAAAAGCGACGCAGATTGCGGATGTTCAAAAGGATATACATGCTCGAGTTCCGATAAGGTACATGCAGCGCCGTAGGAAATCATCCGCTCGGTTTTATGGATAGCATGAAGTTCGGGAATTCTGCTGGTAATCGCAATCGTATTCGGGAAAGAAAGATACCGCGTCGGCTGGAGATATCCGAAAGTTGTAGCACCGCCAATAAGCTGAATATTCTTTTCACGGGAAATCAGGGTCAAAAGCTCCGGAATTGTCTGTGGGAAATGGATTTCACTCAGATTCATACTGTTTTCTCGTTGTTCTCAATTTCTGGTATGCATTCAGAACTGCGGCCACGAAATCCGCTGGATCAAGGCAATTGCAGTGGGTATTTTCCAGGGCATCGAGAATTTCGTCGGTTTGGGGAGCTTTTGTCTTCTGCAGAAGCATCATGCCCATGAGCGCAATTGCACTGTGGTATCCTGAGCAAGACTGGCTGCCATATCGATGCAGCTCAGCGGCGAGCAAGTCGTATTCATGTCTCTTGGTGAAGTGCTCGATTGTCTCTACCCGCCTGTCGCGGAGCAGGAAAGCAGGCATGATGCAGCTGTATGCGGATTTACCGTCGAGCAGAATAAGACATTTCCCGCAATGACCATCCAGGCATTCTGCCGCCAGACTTTTGATGCCGCATTGCTTTATCAGCACATCTATCGCTCGTTCCACGCTGGTAATGGTGACTTTGTGCTGAAGGCCATTCAGAGTGAATTCGATATTCATTGTTGGGCTCCTTCAGCAATGGTTGCAGAAACTGGCCTGAAGGGGAGTATAAATCGATTTGTTTCGTTCAATTGCTGCATAATTCCAAGGAAACATGAAAGCACAAGAGAATGTACGATATCGCCCACTGGCCGCGGAATTGTCGATTTTTCGTCATCAAGCAATTCAATGGCTATGGTGCTTCTGGAAAGAATATGATCATACATATCGTTTCGCTCAGCAGCATTAGGAGAAGTAGAGACGAGGCAGGAACGCATTGCGTTGATGCTTGCAGCGCGAATTGCTGACTTTGCATTGAGAGGGGATAAAATTTTTCCTGCATTTACCGAGATGTGTATCCGGATGAACTGGAAAATCCCGGATCGGGTATCGTATTCGACCTCAATAATTGCTGCGCCCAATGAAGGCCGTTCGATTTTTGAAAGCACATGTGTGCTGTTTTCCTGAGCTCGGACGGATGAAAATGCGTGTGCCGAGATTGGCAGACCTTCCCTGAAGCGCAGACGCTGTACGCGAGCGCTTGCTCTCCTGACTATATCGCCCAGCATTGCGATTCCTGAGGATGACATCAGAGGGACTGAATCAGGATGGGGAGATTTCTGCATGGCGAAAAAAATATGCGCAGGAGGTATTTTGAGGTTGTCAGCTATCAATGTTGTCAGTGCAGCTTTCAGCCTTTCCGATGCAAATGCGGCATCTGACTCCACGTGCGCCTTCAGGTTTCGATCAAGAGAAAGCCTTACCTCTGATTTTCTTGCCGATTCAGGCAAAAAATCCGAAGCGCCCTGATAGGCGAGAGAAAATGATATCGCTCTCAATAGAGCTTCCTTGCCTCCGGGATTTCTCTTATGGACCAGTTCATAGGCAGAGTATTTTCGCATAAAGTCTGTTTTTTCTAGCAAGGGCTTTGCAATTTTGGCAAACGGGATTTCTGCGATTCCAGGTGCGCCAGCCTTTTTGGATGTATCCATTCTCGATAGGGTCGATTGCGAGAGTTCAAATACATCTCTGTCCAATGCACGGGCTGCCTGTGCGATGTGCGCTTGGAGCATTGCATAGATGGCTGCTGAAGCGGGGCTCTCGATTGCTCCCATTGGTACTGCATTTGTACGTATCGCAAAACCAGTAATGGATACTGGCAGACCTGGAACGATATCAGCTGCCAGATGTGCGGTCTTTCTTAGGATTTTATCGGCGAAAACGGAGTATGTCCCAGTCGGGATGGAAAAACGACACTCGATTCCCAGAAGTCTGCTTGTTTTGCTGGACCAGATCGATTTGAACCACAAGGAAATACCCTGGACGCGGGGCAGATATTGCCTTTCCCGCTTGATCGATACAATCAGCTTGACCGGGCGCTTCAGTGTCCATGCTGCAAAAGCGGCGCGCGCAGCAAGGAGCGATGGATACCAGAAGTAGAATTCTGAACTATCGTTCATTAGAACAGGCAAAAGCTCGATATCGGAGGGCGAGGCTTCCAAGATAGATGCCAGGCTCGATCGAACATGCTCCGGCCACAGAGTAGGGCAAGCAAGCTTCAGCTTGTCATAGTCCCATTCTGCAAGTGCACCTATCCCGCTATTGAAAGAAAATTCGCCGGGTTCGATCGATACGTACGAATTGAATACAAGCGGTGAGTCATTTTGGGAGACCTCGGGCATCTTGCCGCGCTGCAAGTTCAGCCTAGCAGCTATTCGTGATGAAGGAAACATCCGCCAGTCGCGGTGCACACTATCGCCATCGCATTCGACAGCAGTAGAGGAGGCGAATTCCTCTACCAGCAAAGGATCCGGCCCTATTATCAGTCCGACAGTTTCTCCTTCATACGAGACAGTATCCGATGCAAATACAGGGATTGAAACAGAGCTGATTTTAAGCTCATTGCGCAGAGGCAGTTGATCGGCGGTGAGTATGCTATAGCCAGAGGGAAGCGCAGGAGGGCGAATGGCCAGAATATGCCCAATTTGAGCAGTCGCACGTATCATGCAGGCATAGAGCATGCCTGGCACCTCGAGCTGGTCAAACGGAATGTACTCGTTTTTCTGCATGGCGGCTGCCCTTTGCTTCAGCCTCGGTTAAGTCTGATTCCATAACTTCGAATGAAAGATCCAGAATCATCACGGATTCGGCGATTGTCAATCTGACCTTTGCGCGGTGCTTTCTTCTGTCAACTTTTACAATAAATCCTTCTATGCCTTGAAGCGGTCCCTGAACCACCTTTATTTTCTGGTTTTCATCAAATTTTACAAGGGAGGGCGGAATAAGGCTTCCAAAATTTACGAAATGGCGAATGATATCGCTATCATGACGATCAAGTGGGCGAGGCGCTTCATTGCTTGGAAGAAAGCGAATAAAAAACCTTGAGTGGCGAATCTTGCTCAGGACTTCTAGGGGCAATTCTTCTTCAGGATGTTCGAAAAAAATATAGCCGGGGAAAAGCGGAACTTCTTCGAGCTTGGTTTTGCCTCTTTTCCGAATATACATTTTTTTCATTATTTTGTGGAATTTTACATGTTCAATTTGATCTTGAATTCTATCGAGCCAATCATCTTCATGGCGAGTGGCAACTTGAATTGCAAAATATCGCATGGTTCGAGAATAGCATATCCATTTTCATTCGTCAGCTGGCGCAATGACGGTGGAAAATGGCGGCAATGAGGGGCGGCAATTTGACAGCCAGGCACAGAAAAGTTAGTATTTCACCATGCCTGATACATCGCGTTTGAGCGAGAGCGAAAAAAACGCCCGCGTTAATGAGCTGGAAGCAGAGATCAAGCGCCATCAGAAACTCTACTACAATGGCGAGCCCGAAATTTCGGACGAAGAATTCGATGCGTTATGGGATGAATTGGAAGCGCTCGATCCTGGCAATCCCTTGCTCAAAGCAGTGGGCACAGATCGTTCTGAACGGTGGCCGAAATCGCCGCATCGGATGACAATGGGCAGCTTGTCGAAAGCGACCGACCCGGAATCTTTCCTTGCATGGGCAACGAAAGTCCAGTACCCCTTGTATCTCGTTCAGTACAAGCTCGATGGCGCAAGCATGGAATTGCAATATGATGAGGGCCATTTTGTTCGCGGTGTCACGAGGGGGGATGGTGTAATCGGTGACGATATCACGCCCAACGTGGCAAAAATGAATGGCGTTCCAAAAGAGCTCCCAGAGCCGTTTACCGGGGCAGTTCGTGGCGAGGTGCTCATGTCCCGCCGCATGCATGATGCAAAATATGCCGACAAGGCAAATTGCCGAAATGCCGCAAATGGACTTATGAAGCGAAAAGACGGTGTGGGCGCGGAGGACCTCGATATCATTTGCTATGATGCAGTAAGCTCGCTCGCAACCGGCACACCCTTCGATACCGAGCGCAAAAAAATCGCCTGGCTCGAACGGATGGGATTTAAAGTCGTGCCGACAGTCGAATGTGAAAGCCCGGAAGCAGTCATCGCATATCGCGCAAAGATAATGGATATTCGTCCTGACCTTGAATATGACATCGATGGACTCGTTGTCAAAGGCGACAGAATCGACCGCGAAGACGCAAGCAAATTGCGGCCCGAGCTTCAGATTGCATTTAAGTTCAGTCCTGAGGAAGCAGTTACGACCCTGCGCGAGGTTGAATGGAGCGAATCAGGAGCGACGGTAACGCCGATCGGCATTGTCGAGCCTGTGCGGCTTGCGGGCACAACAGTCCAGCGGGCTAACCTCGCGAATCCCGACATGATCCGTTCGATGGATCTCCGTATTGGCTCCAAAGTGGTGATTACCAAACGTGGAGAGATCATTCCCAAGATCGAATCGCTTGTCGAAAACCCGCCAGATGCAGTACAGATCGAAATTCCGACACATTGCTCATTGTGCAGCGCGGAGCTCATCGATGAAGGGACGCGCTTGTATTGTCCAAATCCTGCATGCCCTGGCAAAGCATATCATCGCCTCGAAAAATGGCTTTCTGTAATCGATATCAAAGATCTCGGATCCGCGCTCTTAAAAAGGCTCTTCGATTCCGGAAAAGTGACTCGCATTCCAGACCTCTACAGGCTGTCTGTGCAAGATTTGCTCGCCTTCGAACGAATGGGCGAAAAGAGCGCCCAAAAGATAATCAGGAATGTGCATGCGCGAAATGAAGTGAGCTTGTCCGATTTTATCGCAGGCTTCGACATAGAGGGTATTGGTGTGCTCATGGCGGACAAGCTGATAGCAGCCGGGATTGATACGCTCGACAAATTATTTGCTGCAAGCCCTTCGGATTTCGAAAAAATTGATGGTTTTGCGGAAATCACTGCGCGCTCGCTCTATGAAGGGCTGCGTGTGGTAGAAAAAGATATGCGCGAGCTTGCAGAGCAAGGATATGTGCGCATACTTCCTGCCGCGCGTAGCTCGGGCGAAGAGGCTGCAGGTGTTGCCGGCAAGAGCTTCTGCTTTACAGGAGAGCTTGAATCAATAAAGCGGAGCGAAGCTGAAAAGCTCGTGCGGGCGGCAGGAGGCACAGTAAAGTCAAGCGTTACCAAAGACCTCGATTATCTTGTCACAAATGATCCAACTTCCGGCTCGGAAAAGAATCGCAAAGCGCAGGAGTTCTCCATTCCCGTGATCGACGAAACGCAATTTCTAGCGCTTTTGAGAAGAAAATGACTCGAATGCCTGGCGCCATATCGAGAGAAAAGTTCGCGCAGATTGCTCCCGCGGTTCATCAGGAAAAGGAAGGATTTGTTGTGTCTGTCACCGTCATCCCGAGAGCTCCGAAAAACGAAATCGCCGATTTTCGCAATGGCAGCCTGCTTGTTAAAGTTACTGTTGCTCCCGAAAAAGGAAAGGCGAACGAGGCGGTTCTTGCGGCAATAGCGGAATTTCTCGATATCGCGCCATCGAATTTGCGCATTCTCAGAGGACACACGTGCAGGAACAAGATGGTGTTATTGCAAAACATAGGCTAAAGCCGGTACAATCGTTTCCCTGATGGAACACTATATAGACCAATGGAAAACTATAATTGCAGCACATTTGCGCACGATTGCCGACAAAAAAGGAATTGTGGATTTTTCGCTTACTCTCAATGATATCATTGCCGAAAAGCCGCCAAAGCCAGAACTGGGCGATATTGGCTTCCCTATGTTTGCGTTCGCCAAGCAATTCCGGTTGTCCCCTGCCCAAATCGCTTCAGAGGTTGCTCAGAGCGAGCAGCTATTGAAAGATGAGAACGAAAAACGCGATTGGCCTGGGAACCTCAAGGCTGTCGGCCCATACCTCAATGTCTATCTCGAAAGAACGCGCGCGGTGACATTTCTGCTGTCGAATGCAGCAAATCCGGATTGGGGTTCGAGCGCTGTGTTCAGTGGGCGCAAAGTGATGATTGAATTCTCCTGCCCGAACACGAACAAGCCGCTGCACCTGGGGCATTTGCGGAACAATGTGCTTGGGGAATCGCTTTCGAGGATTATGAAGGCCGCTGGCGCCGAAGTGAAAAAAGTAAACCTTATAAATAACCGCGGGGTTCATATTTGCAAATCGATGCTGGCTTATCTTGCATATGGGGAAGGGCGAACGCCAGAGGATGAAGGGCTCAAGAGCGATCATTTTGTCGGGAAATATTACGTACTGTTCAACAAGCTCAAGGAAGAAGACCCGCAAGCCGAGCAGAAAGCCCAGGAACTGCTGCAGAAATGGGAAGCCGGCGATCCTGAAGTCATCGCGCTCTGGAAAAAAATGAATGACTGGGCAGTCGACGGGATAATGGAAACCTACCGAAGGCAGCAGGTGAGTTTTGATGAATATCATTTCGAACACGAAACCTACAAGCTCGGGAAAAAGGAAGTCCTGGAAGGCCTGGAGCGCGGCGTTTTCTATCGGGGCGAGGATGGAGCAATCTGGATCGATCTGGAAGATTTGGGGCTAGGCAAAAAGGTCCTTCTTCGAAAAGACGGCACGAGCATTTACATAACGCAGGATATTGGTACTGCCATTATGCGCCACGAGAGCTGGCCATTTAATCAGCTGATCTATGTCGTCGCATCGGAACAACAGTACCATTTCAAGGTGCTATTTGAAGTGCTTAAGAGACTTGGGTACGATTGGGCTTCAAATCTGTACCATCTTTCATATGGCCTCGTTAACTTGCCGACCGGACGCATGAAGACGCGCGAAGGCACGGTCGTCGATGCTGATGATCTCATCGATGAGCTCGCCCGCCTTGCAGCTGTTGAGATTGCCGAAAAAGGCAGGGCGGACGCGGTCGGCGATATCCAGAGTGTTGCGGGACAAATCGCTTTGGGCGCGCTGCATTATTACCTTCTGCAGATTTCGCCTGCAAAGGATATGCTGTACAACCCGGAGCAATCGCTCTCATTTACAGGCGACACTGGGCCCTATATCCAGTATATGGGCGCCCGCGCAAGTTCGATTCTTCGCAAGCACGATCAGGGCGAGGGCAACGCGGCACAGGGCATACCAAAAGCGAACCTTCTTTCCAGTGATGCCGACTGGCCCCTTGTGCGCACATTGATGGAACTGCCTTCGATAATTGAAGAGTCCGCGAAAGGCAAGGATCCATCAATTCTGGCAGGCTATGCGCATGCTGTTGCAAGCGAATTTTCAGCCTGGTATCGAGATAATCCTGTGCTGATAAATGAAGACCCGAACCTATCCGCAAGCCGCCTTGCGCTCGTGCGTGCGGTCAAATCTGTTTTGATGCGTGCAAGCGAATTGCTCTGTGTGCCATTTCTGGAAGCGATGTAAGGCGGGCTTTCCAAGATCCGGTCTGCAGCCACGCAGCGCCTGTTGACACATGAGGGCGATAAAGTGTATAAATCTCCGCCTGACATGAAAATTACGTGAGGATAATGCATATGTACGCAGTTGTTGAAATCAATGGAAAGCAATACCGGGCAGAAAATGGCAAAAACCTGTTGGTGGATCGCCTCGATGCAGCGCCTGGAGAATCGGTGGTTTTTGAAAAGGTTGTGCTTCTCGCAGGTGAAAACACCGCTGTCGGAACGCCATATGTGAAAGGTGCTTCTGTAAAGGCCACTGTGAACGAAGAAGTCAAAGGCGATAAGGTCGTTGTATTCAAATATATGCCCAAGAAGCACTATCGCAGAACCCATGGCCATCGCCAGCAGTATACTGTGCTGACGGTGAACGAAATCGTCGGCGCCTGAAGCGCCCTGAACAACCGGAGGAACTATCATGCCACACAAAGGCGTAAATGGTCGCGATTCAAACCCTCAGCATCTCGGCGTCAAAGCCTATGGCAACCAGCATATCACCGCAGGCACTATTATCGTTCGCCAGCGCGGTTCGAGAATAAATCCTGGCAAAAATGTCGGGATGGGCAAAGATGACACTTTGTTTGCTCTTGCCGATGGAATGGTGAATTTCCGCGAACACAAGGGCAAGAAATTCGTCGATGTGGAGCCCGTCACCAACGCATGAGAGCTGCAGCGTCCGAAAACGTACAACCGCTCCTGTAGCATTGGGGGCGGTTTTTTATTATTCTGGACATATGCAAGGGAGTATCGTGTGATCAAGTTCGCTGATGAAGCGATTATTACGGTAGCAAGCGGCAAGGGCGGCGACGGATGTGTCGCTTTCAGACGCGAAAAATTCATTCCTTTCGGGGGACCTGCAGGCGGAGATGGGGGCAGAGGCGGCGATGTTATATTTGTCGTCAAGAGGAATCTGCGTACCCTTGCCTATTTGCGGTATCGCCAGAATTTTCGTGCGCAAAACGGTCAGCCTGGCATGGGGAAGAACATGCATGGGCGAGACGGCGAAGATGCCATCATCGAAGTTCCTCCGGGAACAATAATTCGGGATGCGGAAACGGGCGAAATCCTGAAAGATTTCAGTGCAAGGACATGGAAAGGTGCGCTTCAGGAAGGTGAACGCTGGGTTTTTCTGAAAGGCGGCAAAGGGGGCTGGGGTAATACACATTACAAAAATTCGGTCAATCAAGCGCCCCATTTTGCCCAGCCAGGGCAGCCAGGTCAGGAAAGAAAACTGAAAATAGAGCTTAGCCTCATTGCCGATATAGGCCTTGTAGGATTTCCGAATGCGGGAAAATCGAGTCTTCTCGATTATTTTACCAATGCGCGGCCAAAAATCGCCCCGTATCCTTTTACCACAAAAATACCCAACCTTGGGGTCCTCACTGTCAATGATCGAGATATCATCCTTGCGGACATACCTGGAATCATCGAAGGAGCGCACGAGGGAGCGGGTCTGGGAATCCGGTTTTTGAAGCATATTGCAAGAACCGCGTGCCTGGCATTTCTGATCGATCTTTCCGATGATAACTGGCGAAGCGCGTTTCCTACACTTTTGCATGAGCTCGAAATGTTTTCCCCGGAATTGGCAAAAAAGCCTCGCATACTTCTGGGCACAAAATTGGATCTTCCAGAAGCGCAAGAACATTCTAAGGACTTCTACGCGGCCTTTCCTGAAGAACAAGCTTATTGCATTTCGGTATTTTCAGGGGCCGGGCTCGACCAGCTAAAGCAAGTATTCTTCGAGAAAGTCGAAGCCCATGAGGCATCCGAGCTCCACAGCGCCGCCGAAACGGAATCCCTTTTCGAAACGATAGATTTCGATGACGAGGAGCTGCCGGAATGAGGATCGCCTTGCTTGGAGGTTCTTTCAATCCTCCTCATATAGGCCATATTATCCTGGCTGAAGAAATCCTGGGGACCCTCGATTACGATCGTGTGCTGTTCATTCCCGCAAATATACCTCCGCACAAAGAGCCGCAGGGAGATCCCGGAACGGATATGCGGCTTGCAATGCTGCATGCCACGCTTGAAGGATGGTCAGAATTCGCTATAGAGCCGTGCGAGCTAAAGCGGCCCGGCATCTCGTATACAATCGATACGCTGAGAGAGATTTCGCGGAAATATTCCTTCGATGGAAAACCGGGGCTTGTCATTGGGGATGATCTTGCTCCCGATTTCCTGAAAGTATGGAAAGACCCTGAACTCATTCTGGAATATGCGGATATTATCGTTGCCCATCGCGAGCATGCCGAAGAGCTCAGCTTGCCGTATGCGCATCGATATATCGATAACCTTCTCATACCGGTATCTTCTACTCTTGTAAGAGAGAGAATCGCAAACCACGGAGCCTGGCGGTCCCTCGTGTCGCCAGGTGTGCAAAAAATAATTGAAACCTATGGATTATATCAGAATATCTGAAATTCTTTCACAAGTCGAAAAGACTGTCGAAACAGAGCTTTCTGCGAAAAGGCTCGCGCACTGCCGATCCACGGCGGAGACATCGGCGTTTCTCTGTGAACGTTTCGGGCTCGATGTCGAAAAAGGAAGACTTGCAGGCATTGCTCATGACATGTGCAGAGAGCTGGTCTATGAAGAACAGGAAAGGATAATCGCGCAATTCGGCTCGTGTCTCGATCGTTTCCATGCCAGTCCTTCGCTGCAAGCGCTTTTATCCGATCCGGTGTACAGGAAGAAAATGATTCACGGCCCTGCTGCCGCGTGCATGCTTTGTCATGAATTTGGAGTCGATAATGCGGACATCCTGGAAGCGATAGCTTTGCATAGCATCGCAGACAACGGTGCATCCGATCTTGCAAAAGTTGTGTATATCGCTGACAAGCTTGAACCGCTTCGCCAAAGGCCATCTGACGCGGAAGAGATGCTGCATACGCTCAATCTGGACGCGCTTTTTGTCTATACGCTTGCTAACGTGGTTCGCTGGTTCCAGGAATCCGGCAAATCTCTCTCACCTTATACCGCTGAGCTTTATAATAGGATGCTGCAGCCATGAATGAATTACAGCCAGGGATATTCAAGAGAAGTGTATTGCCGCTTCTTCTCATTCTGGTTCTTGCTGCAATAAGCGCATTCATTGTAGTGCGACTGACGCAGAAGGGAACTGTCGAAGCTGTCATAAAAAAAGATAAAGCGATGGGAATTCTTTTTATTTTCGAGCAAGAGAAAAAACCGGTCTCGAACCAATTGCTGATCTGGTATCCTTCCCGAAGAAAAGCTGCAATCATGGACATCCCTGGATCAATGGGGATAATTCTTAAAAGCGCTAACCGGATGAGCAGCATTGACAGCGTATATGATTCCCGCAACCCCGCGCGCTATGTGAAAGAAATATCTGACTATCTCAGATTCCCGATAGATGGATGGCTTACCTATGATGAACGCGGCCTTTCCAAGACAGTAGATTTGCTGGAGGGTATTCAGATATTTCTTCCAGAGCCTGCAATGGGCAACAATGCGCTGCCGGATGTCTCTTTGCCAGGAGGTTCTGTCCTGCTCGATGGCGAGAAGGCAAGCCAATACCTTACATATGCATGCTCAGCAGATTCATACACGGAAGAAATCAGCAGAAAACAGCGTTTGCTTGTCAGCTTGCTTTCACAGCTGTCGCAAAAATCTGGTGTAATCAGCAGCAGCAAAGGACTTCGCCTGATTGCATCGAAACCGAAAAGCAATTTCAGCCTTGAAACGCGCGAAGAAATTTTCAGGCACTTTGTTCAGATCGATGTAGAAATGACAATTACACAATTCATTTCCGGCTCTTTCAGGACATTTGAAGGCCGCAAACTTCTGTTCCCTTATTATGATGGCGAACTGGCGCGCGATATCGTCAGCCAGACAGCGAAAGCGCTTGGTACCGAAAATTCGACAAATTTGCAGAAGCCGGCTGTAACAATAGAAATATTGAACGGAACAGGGTCAAAAGGTGTCGCGGGAGCTGCTTCTGTTCTCTTCGAGAGCTATGGGTATAAAGTAGTGTCGGTCGGAAATGCTTCCTCCTTCGATTATGCGAAAACGGTAATGTATGATAATGAAGGTGATAAAAGCGCGCTTCAGCAGGTTGCGGATGTGATCGGCTGTAAAAACTTCGGGAATCCTGACGATTTGCCCGGGCCGAGAAAGGCGAATGTTACGATAATCCTGGGCAAAGATTTCAATGGGAGGTATTGCGTTGGACAGTAAAGCGTTTGCATATCAAAGTGCAGAAATTCTTGCAAGGCACAATGCGCTCGATGTACTAGTGATGGATATTCATGACACAGCAGGATGGGCCGATTATTTTGTGATTGCCACCAGCACAAGCGCTGCCCATATGCGTGGTCTAGAGCGGCATCTGGAAGAATTCTTTGCAAACGCGGAAATCGCTCTTCTCAACAAGCCAGAGGTGACGGATGATCAGAGCTGGCTTTTGCTGGATGGAGGCAATGTCATTATTCACATCATGACAAATGAGGCTCGCGCATTCTATGATCTGGAATCGCTGTGGTTCAATGCGCCGCGCTTTTCAGTGACTTTTAACGGAAAGAAGGAATCCTGAGATGCATTAAAGGCGGGATTTCTGATTTATTTGCTGCGCTCTCTGCCGGGCGCACACATAAAAAGGCGCGGCCAAGCAGCCGCGCCTTGATTTCATGAGGCCGTACGATCACTCATCGGTATCATCTTCGTAATCGAAATCATCATCTTCGAAATCATCTTCATCCAGGTCTTCATCTTCATCCAGATCTTCGTCGTCATCTTCGAAATCGTCATCCAGATCTTCATCGTCATCGAAGTCTTCATCATCTTCGAAGTCTTCATCATCCTCTAAATCCTCTTCGTCCTCGAAATCATCGTCGCTGTCGTAATCGAATTCATCATCATAGGCACCATCGAATCGAACAGTCTGCCGAAGCGAATATATGGTATTGGCGGAATTGCCATGGGTGAGGGTGATTATTTCGAAGTCTTCCTGCGGATCGGCGGTCATAGTGGTTTTATGGTTCATGATGCGCTCCTCCCTTTTCATAGTCTCTTTGTATTGAAGCTGGTGTAATATTACGAGAATTGGTCAGCGCGTCAATACTCGGGCAAGGCAAAATCTATAGGTCAAATGGAAATCTGTCAAGAAAAAAATGAAAAAATCTTCTTCTAAATGATACTTTTGACCAAAAATCCTTTTGCGTATACAGTATGGCTGATGGAAGAAACAAACATCACTGCATTTGCCAAGATAAATATAGGACTCAAAATATTCGATCGCCGGAAATCCGGGTATCATGACATCGAAAGCCTGTTCCAGAATGTCGATATAGCCGACACTCTGCGGATTCGTCCGAACAATGTTGGCAAGATCGTGATAGAAGGCGATATTGGCTGCGCTCCTGAGCAGTCGACTATTTACCATGCTGCAAAGCACTTTTGCATGGAATTTGAAGATAAAAGCCCAATTACAGGAGTCACAATCAAAGTCGAGAAAGGCATTCCTTCAGGCGCTGGATTGGGTGGAGCCGGTGCAGATGCTGCAGCAACTTTATTTGGAATGAACGAACTCTTCGAGAAAAGGCTTTCAAGGGCTGAACTTGCCAGAATTGGCTCGCGCGTTGCCAGCGATGTGGCATTCTTTCTCTATGGGGGCGCTGCGATCGTAAGAGGGCGGGGAGAGTATGTCTTTCCGATTGAACCGAGAACAGATTTTGGCTTGGTAATCCTGCAGCCGACCTGGGCTTCTTCAACACCGGAGGCTTATGCAGCGTTGGACAATTACCGCGCCATACGAGGAATTGAACACGCCTGCACTTCAGAAGATGCGGCTGGATATTCAATCAATCTGCCAAATGAGCAACTGGAAAAGATCTATCGCTCACCCATTCAAAAATGGGGATTCGAAAACGATTTCCTGCCTGTTCTCGCCGAAAAGAAAAAGCAATATTCAGAAATGCTATCGCTCCTGCAAGAAGCAGGAGCGGCTTATGTAAATCTATCGGGGTCAGGCTCATGCGTATTTGGTGTGTTCGACAACGTCGAAGCAGCACAAAAAGCCTCATGCACATGCTCTTCCTTGCTTTTTGGCGAAGGGGACAGGGCGCAAAGCTTCGCTGCACACATAATTGCCGCAAAACCGCTTGCGCGAAGCATGATTGTAAGTTATATTCAAGACTGCAACGAAGATACAAGGTCAGACAAGGAGCGCCCTTGCTATGGAAGTTACTGACATCCGTATCCGGAAAGTAAGCTCTGAAGGTAAGCTCAAAGCGTACGTCACTGTAACCTTTGATGAATGTTTTGTCGTGCATAATGTCAAGATTATCGAAGGCAAGAGTGGCATGTTCATCGCGATGCCCAGCAGAAGGACAAAAACTGGGGAATACAAAGACATCGCGCACCCGATTTGTCCGGATTTCAGGTCGAAACTGCAAGAAAAAATCCTTGCAGCCTATAATTCGGACAAGGCAAACGATACAACAGTACCTGAGTTTGACTGACCTTCACATTTTTTGAATTTCCGCATATAGTAAAGCTTATTCTTTCCATTGGGACGTAGGCAAGCGGTAAGCCTCCGGATTTTGGTTCCGGCATGCGCAGGTTCGAATCCTGCCGTCCCAGGAAAAGGCAAATATCTGAAGGAGTGGGAGAAATGGAGCATATCGAGTTAAAAGTATCTCCGAGAGGTAAGCTTACCAAAGGAGAACTTAACAAGGCACGCAAAGAAGGAAAAGTGCCTGCACAATTGTATGGAAAAGAAATCTCGCCTGTATCGATTTTTATCGACCGGGAGGAATTTGGAAGCGCTGCCAGACGCATTACCGAGAGCATGATAATAGACTTGAATCTTGAAGGAAAGAAATATCCCTCGCTGATGAAAGAGATTCAGAAAGCGAATATTTCAGGCGATTTGCTGCATATTGATTTCAACCTGATAGAGCGCGGCCACAAGATACACGTAAAAGTGCCGCTTCATCTGACCGGCTCTGCGAAAGGCGTTCGAGAGGGCGGCATTCTTGAACATGCCATCCATGATATTGAAGTTGAATGCGATCCTGACATGCTGCCGGAAAAAATCGAAGTGGATATTACGGACCTGGAAGCGAACCATGCGCTTCACCTTCGCGACATTGCAATTCCGGAAGGCGTCAAAGTGCTTACCAATCCGGAAACCGTTATCGCGATTATCAAATTTGCTCGTGCTGAAGTCGAGAAGGTCGAGGCTCCTGAGGCTGCCGAAGCAGAAGCGGCGGCAGCAGCAGCCCAGCCTCTGGCTGAAGGTGCGGCCGAAACCGCTGAAAAGTAATTCGCTCGCCAGAATCGAAGCAAGAAGTAGTCCAGTTATCCAGTCGGCCGGCTGGGAACTGGACTATTTATTTTATTCTGGAATACATATTGCATGAATGCGGGGTGAGGCAGTGGACAGACTTGAGCTTCGCATGCGCCGAATTTTGCTGGCCCTTGGTATAAAACCAGAGACGCCTCTGGCCCTTGCTTTTTCTGGGGGACTTGATTCTGTGGTCTTGCTCAATCTCCTCGTCAGGTGCGGGCTTCGAAATATCCGCGCTGTGCATGTGTGCCACAATATCCGTCCAGCGGATGAGCTGGCAAGGGAAAAAGCGCTGATAAAAGAGACATGCATGAAGATGCATGTAAATCTCACGATAGTGAATGTAAAAGAGGGGGCAATCGATCAATATGCCTCGAAAGCCCGGTGCGGTATCGAAGCGGCAGCTCGGCATTTCAGGTATCGCGCGCTTGTCCTCAGCGCGCAGCGGTTTGGTATCCGCACTGTTGCAACGGCGCACCATGCTGATGATCAGGTTGAAACATTTCTTTTGGGGATGGTTCGCGGAGGCAGCTTGAGGGCTCTTTCGGGCATCGAGCCTGTAAGAATGCTGTCGGCATCGCAAGGGATATATATTGTTCGTCCTCTATTGAGCTTCGAAAGAGTTGAGCTTTTGCAGTATGCCATGCAGAAGGGAATCGTCTGGTCCGAAGATTCGACCAATGCTGATACTGCTTTTATGCGCAATAAAATTCGCCACGTTTTGCTTCCGCTGCTGAATGCAGAATTTCCGTCCTGGAAAACGTCTGTTCTGTCGTATGTCGAGCAGATACGAGAGGAGCACGAGTTTGTGGAGAGATCGGCACAGAAGATATTGCATCGGCTTCTGGCGCAAGTGGAAGGCGAAGAACTGCTTGACATTGAATTACTGAAGAAAGAGAGGAGATTGATGCGCCTTGCAGTTATAAAGCTTTATCTTGCCCGCCTGGGAGGGGGAATTGCTGCAAGCCGCGAAGCGATCGAGGAACTTGACCAGGCTATATCGAGCAATAAAAAGCGGATTGAGGCGGGCGGATTCGAATTCGACCTCGCCGAAGGCTTTCTGAAGTTCTGCGGCAAGACAAGGGGCTCTTCTGCTCAAGCGGTTCGGGCAATTTCGCCTCTACTTGATTCATATGAAAAAGACCAGTATTTTCTCATGGTACCTGCAGCTGGCACATATCGGTGCGGACCTTATATCATCCAGATCTCTGAGTATGAGCATGGGTCAACATTGCATGATGCGCCGCCAGCGACTGCGAATAGCTTGGTATGCGCTTTTTTCCCGTTTATTTTGAGGAACAGAAGGGCAGGCGATACCGTTCTCGGCCCAGCAGGCCAGAAGGCGGTCGATACATACCTGAAAGAGATCAAGATTGCAGCAAGGCTGCGACATGAAGTCCCTGTCATAGAAGATAAGGATGGAATTGCAGCGGTTATTCCATCTGCTTTTGGCAATGCTGCTTCTGCCAGGCCGCTTCTCAGAGATCCGGCGCTGTGCCAAAACAAAAAAATGAAGTATATTTTGCTTTCAATGAAAGGAGATTCGACAATCAATGTCAGATCAAAACGATAACAGCAACGACAAACGGCCGGAACTGCCGCCCGCAGTCAAGGGAAACCGGGCCGCGCTTGCGGTATTTTTCTCTTTAATTGTGCTTTTCGGCGTGTATCTGTTTTTTGGGCAGAAGGAAAATTCAAGAGAAATCCCATATTCCTCATTTTTGTCATATCTCGACCTTGGAGAGGTCAAGTCTGTCAGGATTATCGATCAACGCGACATAGACGGCTATCTGATAGGCAAAAATGGCGCTGAAATGTCATTCACAACAAAAATACCGTACTTTGATTCCGAACTTATGGCTCGTCTTCAGAATAAAGGAGTGAGTGTCACAGGCGCTGTCAGCGGAACAAGTCCATTCCAGATTCTCTTCGAACTCACGCCCTGGATTTTCGGTTTCATCCTGATTTGGATAATGATGCGCCAAATGCAGGGAAATAACAAAGCGTTCAGCTTTGGAAAGAGCAAAGCAAAGCTCTATAATGATTCAGAGAAAAGAGTCACCTTTGATGATGTTGCGGGCCAGAAAGAAGCCAAATATGAACTCATGGAAGTTATCGATTATTTGAAGAACCCGAAAAAATTCGTCAAAATGGGAGCGAAAATTCCCAAAGGTGTATTGCTTGTCGGAATGCCGGGGACAGGCAAAACGCTCATCGCAAAAGCTACCGCAGGCGAAGCGAATGTGCCTTTCTTTCACATGTCTGGGTCTGATTTTGTCGAGATGTTTGTAGGTGTTGGTGCCAGCAGGGTTCGGGATCTTTTCGAGCAGGGCCGGAAACATGCACCATGTATTATTTTTATAGATGAGCTGGATGCTGTTGGGCGCACGAGGGGTTCTGGCCTTGGCGGCGGACACGATGAGCGGGAACAGACGCTCAATCAGATGCTGGTTGAAATGGATGGTTTCGATACGAAAGACGGGGTTATTGTGCTCGCGGCGACGAACCGCCCCGACGTGCTCGATCCAGCTCTGCTGCGTCCGGGGCGTTTTGATCGGCAGGTGGTTGTGGCGATGCCGGACGTGCAGGAGCGGAAAGATATTCTCAAAATCCACATGAGCAAAATTCCTGTTGCCGAAAATGTCGATGTCGAAAGGCTTGCAAGAGCCACGCCTGGAACTTCCGGTGCGGATCTGGCCAATATGGTAAACGAGGCTGCGCTCTTTGCAATACGGAAGAGCAAAGATATCGTCGAAATGGAAGATTTCGAGGATGCGAGAGACAAGATACTCATGGGCGTCGCTCGCAAAAGCCTTGTGATTGCGGATGAAGAAAAGCGCTCAACGGCAATTCACGAATCAGGACATGCGCTTCTTCATTATTTTCTTCCGAATTCAGATCCTCTCCATAAAGTGACGATTGTGCCAAGAGGACGGGCGCTCGGGCTGGCCCTTTCGCTGCCAGAAAAAGACACCTATTCGCGCACCTATGGGTGGCTGTACGATCGCATCGTCATCTCGTACGGCGGATATGCAGCCGAGAAAATCGTATATGGAGAAACAACGACCGGAGCTGCCCAGGATATCAAACAAGCGACAGAAATTGCGCGAAAAATGGTGCGCGAATGGGGAATGTCCGACGCAATTGGTCCTGTTTCTCTCGGCGATGAAGAAGAACCAATTTTCCTGGGCAGAGAAATTGCTCAACACAAAGATTACTCCGAAGAAACCGCTCGCAAAATCGACGCAGCAATTCAAAGTCTTTTAAGCTCAGCACTCGAAAAAGCCATGAGCATTCTCACCCGGGAAAAAGATCGCCTGCTGGCGCTAGCAGACAGGCTCATGCAGATAGAGACTCTTGAAGATAGCGATGTCCGAACGCTCCTCGGATTGCAGGATGGCAAATTTGTGGAAGAAGGAGCAGTGAAGTGCTGAGGGCGTGAATGAAAAGGGAAAAACGTTTTATCATTTCACTAATCCCTGTTCTAGTTCTTGCATTTCTTTTTCAAAGCTGCCTTACCGCAGATGAAGCAAGCATTGCACCACCAGAACCATCTGCGGCAATGGCAGGCAATATCGAGCAGCTTGCAGCGAACGATCCTGAAGCTTCAATCGCGATGCTATCGGATCTGTTCGAAAAACAAAGAGAAAAAGGCGAGCCGCTAGAAAATAGCATTATAGGCGGGAAGGCTGTCGAGCTTTTCGGAAAATCCGCCAGCACTATGCTGGGGTTGTTCAGAAAAGCGCTGCAGGAAGGGGATATTGTGACTGCAAAGCGGCTGTCCTTTTCCGCGCACACCATCTCCCGATATGCTTCTTTGTACGAACCCCTTAAGAATGTTCTCCCTGCGGATTTTTCCGCAATGGGAGAGCCCGCTGTCCGCCTCCAGCTTATATTCCTGGAAGCAGAAGCGAAATTCAAAAAAAACGGCTATGTTGCCGGCAAAGCGGTGCTCGCAGCAGCACTTTCGGCTGAACCTTCACTTTTGTCAATCCGAGGTGTGCCCAGTGCTATCAGCAAAGAAATAGATTCAGCTCAAGAGCCGGCTCTTTTTTTCTCGTCCTGGGCAGAACGGGCAAAAGCGAATAATGATATTGAAGCTGCGGCGTGGTTTGGCGCCATGGCTGGACAAATCAAATTCGAGGCAGTCTCTCCGCAGGGTGAGAAGGAAGATTGGATCACCAGCGCTGTTTCCGGCGTCGTTACTGTGTATGTCGATAGAGGATTCAAGATTCAAGGCGGCTACAGCGTTCCTGATAGGGTTCTGGGGACAGGGTTTCAGATTGCGCCCGGGCTCTATCTGACAAACCATCATGTAGTGCAGAGTGAAGTCGACCCGAGCTATAAGGGATATTCGCGCCTGAGCATTCGCCCGTCAGACAATCCCCAGGCCAGAGTGCCGGCCAAAGTCATAGGATGGGACGAAGAGATGGACCTTGCTTTGCTTCAATCAGAAGAAAAATTGCAGAGTGTCATCTATATTCCATCTTCCATGAAGTTCCAGGCGGGAGACCGCGTCTTTGCGGTTGGTTCTCCAATAGGCCTGGAAAACAGCGTTACCGCTGGGGTCGTCAGCTCGCTGAGCAGGAAAATCATTTCATACGGCGAAGCAGCGCAAATAGATGTCCCGGTTAATCAAGGGAATTCAGGCAGTCCGCTTTTTTCGGCCAATGGCCTGCTGGTCGGAATGGTTTTTGCTGGTTTGCCTTCGTTCCAGAACATAAATTTCGCATTGCCGGTACAATGGATTGTATCTTCACTTCCTGCGCTGTTCAGCGGCACATCGGTTGTGCATCCAAGACTGGGAATAGTGCTTGGCAAGGGGAGCGGGCAGAATCCGGTTGTGCTTTCCGATCTCGACAAGGTTTCCAGAGCGTTTCGAGCCGGCGATGTGCTGAAAGAGATCAATGGAGTGCTAGCCAAAGATATTGCATCCATCCAGCTGCAGCTTGCAGCGGTGCCTCCGGATGCTCTCTGCATGGTCGAGGCTCAGCGTGACTTCCAGCCAGTTAGAAGGCTGCGCCGAATCCAGAACACGGGCGGCGCTTCGCTCATTCCTGCGTGGGATACTATCAAGCGCACCTATATCTTGGAAGGCATTCTCGGCGCCCGGCTTGAACAGCTCGAGGATTCCAGCAAAGTTGGAGGGCTCTATTCTGTAAGTTGGGTATGTCCTGCTGAAGCAGCGGATGAGACTGGTATAGCCAAAAATGATACGATCAACATAAACAAAATCCAGCTCGACCGCAAGAACAAGGTTTTTATACTGGAATTTTCCGCGAAGTCACGGTTGAGCGGCTATTTTGAACGCACCATTCGCCTTGAACTGCCAGCCGAGAGTGCCGCTGTCATCTAAAAAGATGTACAATAAATAGCAAGAGGCAATGCCAATGCCAAAAATTGCAGTATTGGAAGCGGATGCGGTGATCGCCCTGGACATCGCAAAAAGCATCGAACAAGCAAACCTGGCGAGTGTTGATGTATTCGAATCCTTTGGCGCACTCGAACCTGAGCTGACAGAACAGCATTTCAATCTGCTCGTAATAGACATTGGCGATAACCGCGAGGAAGATATTCAGACTGCTACGAGAGTGTACCGCGATTTTGGAATTCATTGCATTGTCATAAGTGACCATATCGCCTCTGCGTCGCTTGTGAAGCTTCGTGAAGCCGAACCCCTTGGGATGCTTGTAAAACCATTTTCCTCGCGCGAACTCATTGCAAATGTCGAAACAGGGTTGTACCGCGTCTCAATGGAACAGAAGCTCCGAGACAGCGAGCGCAGGTACAGAAACCTTTTTGCATATAGCCTTTCGGCCCGATGCATTTCTGCTTTCGACGGCGCGATTCTTGAAAGAAATAATGCATTCGAGACGCAATTTGGCTTGCCTCAAAAAATCAGAAACATACAAGAGCTTTTTACGGAAGAAAGCATATGGAACCGTGTTCTCGACAGCCTTGAGAAAGGGCAGGTGCTGCAGGAAGAGCTTCGGACCAGAGATTCAGGGGAAGGCGCCCGAGATGTGCTGTCCAGCTTTTCATATTTTCAGGATGAGCAGAACGAGACGCGCGTTCTCTGTGAATTCATTGACATCACTGAGTCGAAAAGACTCAGAGATGAACTTTTCCAGTCCCAGAAGCTCGAAGCGATCGGACGCCTGGCCGGAGGCGTTGCACACGATCTCAACAATTTCCTGACTTCGATGATTGGCTCCCTTGAGATGATTAAACTTGATGCGGGCACAAGCAAAGAAATTTCCGAAGATATAGCAGGAATGGAGCATGTCATCCAGAAAACATCCGCATTGACGCGCCAGCTGCTGGGATTTTCCAGGCGAAAATCCTTTTCTCCAGCTGTGCTGGATCTACGGGAAGTCCTGAGCGATTCGTACAAAATGCTCAAGCGCCTTATTCCAGAGAAGATTTACATATCGCTCAGCCTGCCGGATTCGCCCTGCCCGGTAATTGCGGATGCTGGGCACATCGAGCAGATACTGCTCAATCTTGTGGTCAATGCGAGGGATGCGCTCGAAACAGCTGATAATCCGCATATTTCTATTTTGCTTAGCCATACTGCTGTCAAAAGAGAAAAAGCCGGCAAGAGCCTTGTTCCTGAAGGCAATTATGCGCTCATCGAAGTAAAGGACAATGGGATCGGCATAGAACCAGCAGTCATGGAGAAGATCTTTGAGCCATTTTTTACTACGAAAGGCGAAGGGAAGGGTACTGGCCTTGGCCTTTCGATAGTCAGCTCTCTCTTAGACCTGAATGGCGGATATATAGGCGCCGAAAGTACGCCCGGTGCTGGTACTACATTCAGGATATGGCTGCCTCTTGCCAAAGGCTCTCAGACAAGTGAAGTCTCCGAAGCAAGCAGCGTGCTCCCAACAGAGAACATCTATAATCATTATGCGTCGGAGCTCAAGGGCAAAAGAATACTGATCGTAGATGACGATGAATCCGTACTCGCGACATGTAAGCGAACTCTCGAAAGAGCTGGCTGCCTTACAGAAACCTGCGTAAATGCGGGCGAAGCGCTACTCCTGCTCGAGCATCATACATTCGACTTGCTTCTTGTCGATATAGTCCTGCCTGGCGTCTATGGAACTGAGCTTTGGCAGAGGCTGAAAAAAGGCAATTCCGTTGTTTCATGCCTATATATGACGGGCTATGAGCCCCATTCCCTGGGAGTGGAAGCAGAAGAGCCAATTCTTTTAAAGCCATTTGCTCCAGCAGCCCTCATCGAAGCGTGCGCAAAGGCAATAAAAAGAGGCCGTGCTTAATTCGCCGGCATATTCGCATCCTGATCGAGTGTACTGAAGCCCAGAAGGCTATAAAGCTGCTGTTCATATGCTGCAAGCTCATTGGAGCCGAACAGCCGCGCTTCATGAGGGGTGTTTATTTGCAATATACCCCTGACACGTGCCGGCCGCTGGCTGAGCACGACGACCTGATCGGCAAGAAAAAGAGCATCATGCATGTCATGCGTTACGATGACAGCAGTAGGGCGCTCGTCTTTCCATAATTTCAGAAAGGCTTGCATGAGCTCGATTTTCTGTTTGAGATCCACTGCCGAAAAAGCTTCATCAAGAAGCAGAATATCAGAAGGAAATGCGAAGGCCCTGGCAAGCGAGAGGCGTTTCTGCATGCCTCCCGAGAGCTGGTGCGGACGAAAGTGTCTGAATTCGGTCAGCCCTGCTTCTTCAAGAAAGCGGGAAATGCGCTGTTCGATTGTACTCGTGTCCTGCAGGGATGCCATTGCATAGCGCATATTGTCTTCAGCGCTGAGCCATGCCAAAAGCCTTGGCTCCTGGAAACAGTAGGAAAATCGCTTGTCTTCAAGACCGGCCATAGCTCCCGCATCAGCCGCTAAAATGCCCGATAGTATGTTCAGAAGGGTAGTTTTTCCGCATCCGCTGGGGCCGAGAATGGCGGTAATCGATGATGCCTGCATTTCGAAACTGACGCTGTCCAGCACCAGAAGGTCGCCAAAGCGTTTTCGAAGATTTTGGATGGCCATGCTCATATGCTCATCGCCCTTATTAATTGCTTTGATCTCATATGCTGCTCTGCCTGCTCACTTGAGGAGCGACGGAGAGATAGACTAGATTTGCCCGTGCCGAGAGCAATCCGAACAAATATTCGCTCAGACCGCAGAGCAGAATAGTCACCAAAGCCCATGCAAAAACATCAGCAGTCTCCAGCATAAGACGCGATTCCTGCATGGCTGACCCCAGAGCCATGCGCGGCTGGCTCAAAACCTCTCCGGCAACAACGACTTTCCAGCATAAGCCGAGTGCATTTTTTGCTCCTGAAAGGATATAGGGGAGAGCGGAAGGAACCCTGAGCCGCCATAGCATAACCCGCTTTGGCACATGAAAAAGCCTGCTCATCTGCAGAAGATTCTGGTCGACTGACCGAATACCAGCTTCCGCCGATGTGTGCATAACCGGAAATGCCATAAGAACGGCACTGAATACAGGTACCTGCGAAGAAGGAAACCAGAACATGGCAAGAAGGATAAGGGCAAGAACCGGCGTCGCCCGAACTCCTGTTATAAAAGGGCTCAAAAAAGCTTTTGCGGGCTGGCTGATGCCTGAAATAAAGCCGCTTAAAAGCCCGATGGCAATGCTGATTATAAACGATTCCAGCACGCGGGCCAAAGATCCAGAGACAGCGGACCGAAATTTTGCGGTAGTAGAAAGACTTGCAAGTGCCTTAAGCACGATTGGCGGCCCTGGCAGGATCAGCTCGCTTTTCACAATGAAAGAAGCTGCCTGCCATGCCACAAGGAAACATGCAATGCCCAGAAGCCGCCAGGCGAGCGGCGTCCAGGATGGCCTAGCGGATGATTGCATAGAAAGCACTATCAGGCAGTTTTCCACCGACCGAAGCAGGCTCGAATTGCAAAAATACAGAAAGAAGCGTTTCTATGGAATGGCGGGCAGCGGGAGCTTCTATAAATACAAAATTGGAGAGTGGAATGGCACTTGCAGCTACTTGCGCGCTTACTCCAAGGTCAAGAGATTCTGCCAATTTGCCTGTGCCTGACGGGTCTTCCTTGGCTTTCCGCAGCGAGGCACGATAGGAATCCAGAAGTATTCTGGCCTTTTCCGGATTCGATTCGACAAGCTCTTTTCTGGCAACGAAGAGCGACATCGGGTAATCCTCTTGATTTGTGCGCAATTGCCATTCATGCTTCAAATCCACAGCGGCCCTGATGCTTGCGTTCTTAAGAATTGCCTGCGACGCGAATGGCTCAGGCAGAACGGCATACCGTATTTTGCCAGCTGCAAGCCCCGCTGCGATTTCCGGATACGCGAGATTGTAAACAGGAGTATAATCTGAGCCTGCATTCAATCCATACGCGGCGCATAGGTACTGAAACAGGAAATCAGGCGTGGCTTTTTGTCCCGCGATGTAGATTGTCTTGCCTTTCACATCGGCGAGCGACGCGAGATCCGGGTCGGTAGTGAGGAATTTGACCATGCCATTGCCAACAACAGCCAGAGCCCGAATGGGTGCTCCCGCGTTGAAAAGCTTGGCTGCGATATTGACAGGAAGGACGCCAGCATCGATTTCCCCGTTAAGGAGCTTGGCAACGACCATATCAGCGCTGGCAACTGTGATAAATCCGAATTCATCCGGGCTTGTCTTGAGCAGCTCCGACATCATCCATGCGCTGCTCAGCCCCGAAGGGCCTTTGAGCACAGAAACAACAACTTTACTTTTTTGCTGCGCAATTGCAGGAGCTGTACATGCAAAGGCAAGAACAAGCAAAGCACAGAAAACTGATCCGGCACGTTTCATTGCTCTATCTCCTCCCCTGAAAGGCTCTCATCAAGAATATCTTTGATCTGCGCTTCAGTGAATGAAATATATATATTTTTCTCGAGATATGGAATGACCAGACCGACAGGGCCATCTTTTGCCCTCCTGAGATTTTTGACATAGGTCGTGTGTACATCGCCGCCGAGATTTTTGCGCGCCTTAGAATAATAGATTGCAAGCCGCGCGGCGGTCTGGATGACTTCAGGAGGAAAGGATTTATTTTTGATAGCCCTTATAAAGACATAGGAACCAGAATAATCCCTTGCATGAAGCCACAAGTCCGAGCCTCGGGCGATGTGCCGCAATATTTTGTCATTCTCCTTGCCCGATTTGCCTATCAGAATCGTCCAGCCTTTGTATTCAATGTGTTGGCAAGGGAAGCGCATTTTTTCTTTGGTGCGGGCCGCTCCTCCTTTTCGGAGCGCTTGCGCGATGACAATTGGATCGGGCTCTGCTTCGAGCTTGGAAAGCCATGTTTTTAGCTGGCTCATCGAAGTTCGGCATCGCTCCAATTCCGCGGCGATATCATCGATGCCGGTTTTCGCCTTATGATATTTTTCGTAGTAGCGCGCTGCGTTCTGTGCTGGAGTTGCGGATGGTTCGATCTCTATGAGAATTTCTCTGTTTTCGTAGAAATCGAGGGCACGGGCGAAGGTCTTTGTTCCTTGCATTTCAATAGCGTAGCCGCCGATAAGAATATCTCCGATCTGGCGGAATCGTTCCGCTTGTTGGTATTCATTTTGCTTGGCGCTCAATGCGGACAGCCGGTTTTCAAGCGAAGAATACTTGCGGCTGAATATTTCCCGCACTTGCGCGATGAGCGCATCCCGGGAAAGCTGGCCTGTATGCTCGGAATAGAAATGTTCTATTCGCTGCCAGAATGGTCCCGGGCCTTGCAGATCTCGGATCGTGTAAGGCTTTGCGCTCTGGCTGGCGGCATCTCTTGGGGCAGGCAATGCAAACGCGGCGCCCGATATTTCCTGCCGCGAAGGAAGGCGGCGGAGTGCATCAATGATAATGCCTTCTTCAGAAACGAGAAGCACATTTCCTGCGCCGCTCCAGAGTCTGGCGTAAAGAAAAAGTTTGGCAGGGCTGCCTTTTTCATCGGCTTTGGTGATTTCGATCTTGATTATCCGGTCTTTGGAAATTTGCTCAGCATGAATGATTGTACCGCCCTTGATTCTCGATCTGAGACACTCCATAAAGCGCAATGGGCGCTCGTTTTTTGCCGGCGGCGCGGTGAGTGGATGGATTCTGCACGCATTGTGAGCGATGCTGATCAGATAGAACAGCCTGTTGCCTCTGCCATAGAGCTCCAGGACAATGGCATCATAGGAAGGCTGGAAAATATTCTGTATCTTCATGCCTTCGAGCGGCTCTTCGGAGAGGATGAGTTCGATTTCCTCGCAATTGAGCGACATCAGTTCCGCTCCGGATCAGCGGCCATGGCAATGCTTGTATTTTTTCCCTGAGCCGCACGGACAGGGATCATTGCGGCCTATTTTCTGGCCTTGCCGGATGACTGTAGCCGCAGGCGGCGCTGCTGCTGCTGCGGCAATGGCGGATTCCTGCCGCACTGCTTCCGATTCGCCTGCAAAAGAACCAACAGACTGATGGCTCGTTTGCGCGACTTCGATTCTTGGAGCCCGCGATGGTATTGTCGCAGTCTGTTCGACCTTCTGCTGGATTCGTACGCGGAACACCTTCGAAGCGATATTGTGCCGAATCGAGAGAATGAGCGATTCGAAAATATCCGAGCCTTCGAGCTTATATTCGAGAAGCGGATTCTTCTGGGCATAGCTGCGCAGATATACGGCTTCGCGAAGCGCTTCCATGGACTCGAGATGATCCAGCCATTTTTCATCGATTTCCTGAAGATATGAGAATCGAATGAAGAAATTGAGGCTCTCCGCTCCGGCCGATTCGATTTTTGCGCTGAGGTCCTGATCCAGCAGTTTCTGGATTTCCTGGATAATTGTGCCCGAGCGATGCAGATCGGCAACCTGCTTGGGGGAAAGGTCAATGCCGAATGTGTCGAACAGCCATGAGCAGAAATCAGCGATCGCTTTGTTCTGGTTCTCTTTGATGGATTGATCGAGAAGGTCGCTTCGGTCTTCCAGCATCTCGGTTGCGGAAGTTCTGACTCTCTCTATGAGGTCGGTATCTGCCAGAATGGCATTGCGCTGTTCATAGATGAAATTGCGCTGCTTGTTGAGCACGTCGTCATACTCGAGCAGATGTTTTCTGATTTCAAAGTTGCGCTCTTCGACTTTTTTCTGTGCGCTTTCGATAGATTTGTTGAGAAGGGGGTGATAGATGGGCTCTCCGGGTTTCATGCCAGCTTTGCTCATAAGCTGCTTGAAGTTTTCTCCGCCGAACAAGCGCATGAGGTCGTCGTCAAGTGAAATGAAAAAAATAGATCTTCCAGGGTCGCCTTGTCGACCGCTGCGTCCGCGCAACTGATTGTCGATCCGCCTGGATTCATGCCGCTCGGTGCCTATGACACAAAGTCCGCCAAGGCTCTTTACTTCTTCGTAATCGCGTGCCCAGAGGTCGTATTCATGGAGCAGGGCTTCTCTGTATTTTTCTTCTGGAGCTTCGGTTCCCGCTTTTCTGCGGGCGCGAAATTCGGGATTTCCACCGAGTTTGATATCAGTGCCGCGGCCTGCCATGTTTGTGGCGATGGTGACGGCCCCCTTTGCACCCGCTTCCGAGATGATGAGTGCTTCACGCGCGTGGTTCTTGGCATTCAAAACTTCGTGCCGGATGCCGTTTTTTGTAAGCATGGCGGAAAGCTTTTCCGATTTTTCTATCGACACGGTGCCGACCAGAATTGGCTGGCCCTTGGTGTGCAGGGTTTTGATTTCATTCAATATTGCGTCAAATTTTTCCGCTTCATTCAGATAGACAAGATCATTTTCGTCTCTGCGCACGACTGGTCTGTTAGTGGGTATGACAACAACATCGAGATTGTATATTTTATTAAACTCTTCCGATTCGGTGTCAGCAGTTCCCGTCATGCCGGCTAATTTTTTATACAATCTAAAGTAATTTTGAAAGGTAATCGTCGCCAGCGTGCGATTTCGCCGCGCGATTTTAATGCGTTCCTTTGCTTCTATTGCTTCGTGAAGACCCTCGGAGTAGCGCCTGCCATGAAGAATGCGGCCGGTAAATTCATCGACTATCTGCACCTGATTGTCCTGCACTACATAATCCACATCCTTGTTGAAAAGGCGCTGCGCTCGGACAGCTTGCGTAAAATAATGCACAAACTCGAAATTTGCTGGATCGAAAAGGCTGCCTTTAATGAGGCCGCGTTTTTGGAGAAGCGACTCAATATGATTCATGCCCTCGCTGGTGAACATGACGCGTTTCGATTTTTCATCGATTTTGAAATCGCCTTCCAGCACTTCCCCTTTTGATTCATCGGGATATTCGCCTGTTTCGGGATTTTTTTTCGCTTCAACCAAAGAAAGGGCAAGTCGGTTTACTTCGTTCACTTTGTAGGTGTCGTCGTCTGCAGGGCCGGAGATGATGAGCGGAGTCCGCGCCTCATCGATAAGAATGGAGTCGATTTCATCGATTATGCAGTAGGCATGTCCTCGCTGAACTTTCTGATCGAGCGACCAAACCATATTGTCGCGCAAGTAATCGAAACCGAATTCATTATTGGTTCCATACGTGATATCGCATGCATACGAGGTTTTTCTGGCCACATTATCCATGGACGAGAGGATGCATCCAACAGAAAGACCCAGAAATGTATAGATCTGCCCCATCCATTGGCTATCGCGTTCAGCAAGGTAATCGTTGACAGTAATGACATGGACGCCCTGGCCCGTCAGCGCATTGAGATACGCAGCCGTGACAGATGAAAGAGTCTTGCCTTCCCCGGTTTTCATTTCGACGATTTTGCCTTGATGCAGAACAATTCCGCCAATCAGCTGGACATCGAAAGGGCGCTCGCCAAGTCTTCGGCGAGCCGCTTCCCGAACAAGCGCAAAAGCCTCCGGCAATATATCATCCAGCGTCTCACCTTTTGAGAGGCGATCTTTGAATTTAGTAGTCATTTTGGGGAAATCCGCATCCGACAATGACAGAGCCCATGGTTCGAGTTCATTGATTCTATGGAGCAGCGGCAGAACAGCCTTGATATCTTTTTCTTTTTTTGAGCCCAGGAGGGCTGCAAGAATGTTTCCAGACATAATGAATAGAATACTTTCGTTCTCATAAAGGGTCAAGGAATGGTATAATCCGGAGTATGAACAGACGATACACAAGGACTCTGCTGCTTCTCGGGGTTCTCCTGGTACTGGCCAGCTGCAAGGTATCATCAGATGAAGCAAAGACGCATGCGCTATTCGATATCGGATACGGGAAGACCGACTTTACTCTTGATCTTTCGGCATCAGAAAAAAACAATATCGGATTATCCATCAACAAAGGCATATTCCATATTCTGAGCAGGGGAGAGGCGAAAATTCTGAGCATTTCCTCATATGGCCAAACACTTGCCATGTGGTACGACCCCGCACGCGGAAGTGCGCCGATGATTCTGAAGGATGTGAAAATCGATGCTGGGTCGTCAAAAGAGGACATGGGCCGCTTTGCGACTCAGGTTTCTTTTGTTGATCCCTGGCCAATGGCTGCGGATTCAAGGCAAACACTCTACGTCGCGGACAGGAAGTCAAACCAGGTTTCTGCGAATGGCACCGAAAATTCCGCGTATGGAGCCGAGCCGGACAGAATTGTCCGGCGTTTCGATGCCAATGGAAAAGAACTAGGGCCTCTTGGCCAGGAAGGAATAGCTGGTTCGCCATTTCCGGAAATAATGCGTCTTGAAATTACAGAAAACGATACGCTTGCGGTGATATGCGCCTCCGAGACTGAAACCCTGGTTTACTTTTACGACCGAAATGGCGTTTTCCTGCATCTACTCAAACTGAAAGACAATACTTTGCCGATTCCTGCCCAGATTCTGAAAAAAAATCCGGAGGGGAAAGGCCTTCGGATCATTCCTTCGCTGGAGTCCATCATACCCGCATATGTCACGGGGAAAACAGAAGTGATTTTAAAAATCAATTATTACCTTGAAAATTATGATGTCGGAACCGGCGTCACTCTGTCGATTGATCAGCTAGGAGGATGGATACTTCAAATTGATGCATCTGCCGGCTCAATCCTCAATGCGTTTCCGCTCCAGAGCGGTATGAGCGAAACGGGTGTCAATCTGCAGCTTGTTGCTGCAAAAAAGGACAGTTTTCTGACCATCCGCTGGGCTGATCAATACCTTGGAGGAGAGTTGCTGAAATTTGACTCAAGCGGAAAAGTAACTGGAAAACTGAGCATTCGCTGCCCAGATGAGGCTGCTGCATTTGTTGCAATGACTGTTGGAGATGATGGGTACCTCTATTTGCTTGCCTCTCTGCCTTCTGCACTCCGAATGTATGCATGGAAGATCCCTGGCATGTGATAATAATGTTTTGCTTGCAGATACAGGGAATCAGCGAGTATAGTTAGAAAAGTCTCGTGGAAGCGGAGGTTTTTCGATGCGCTCTCTTGTTTCGATGAGTCAATCGCTCTTGCTGGATGCCTCCACGCGAGAGCTGCTCAATTTTTCTGCAGATGGACTTATGGAAGTTGCATCATTGCGGCTATGGTACGCATTGCAGCAAGAAATGCTTTCGTTAGGCGCATTGGCCGGCAAGAGCAAAGATACCATTGCAATAGCTGCGCTGTGCGGGAAAGGGGATAATGCAGGCGATGCCCTCGCAATGCTCAGGCATGCGAAAATGGACAGCTTTCAGCGTCTTTCTGTATTCATTCCCGATCCAGCGACAATGAAAGAGAATGCGCGATTGAATTTAAGCCGCGCGGAGCGCTGCGGAATCGATATCATCAGATATGATCTCGCCCCGGATGAACTTGAAAAAAAACTTGCGGCTCAAGATATTCTCTTGGATGCTGTACTCGGCACTGGCGTTAAAGGAGCGGCAAAAGAACCCGCGGCAGCACTGATATCTGCGCTAGCAAGCGCAAAAAAAGCAGCGGTTTCAGAGAAAAGCCATTTCCCCTATCTTTTTTCGATAGATGTGCCCTCAGGCTTGAGCGATGAGTGGGAACCAGGCTTTCCATGCGTCCAAGCAGATGCGACGCTCTGTATCGAGCCGATGAAAGAAGCCCTTTTCATGCATGCCGCGAGGCCCTATGCTGGCAAAATCATACCGGTAGGCGGGATTTTCCCGTTATGGCCAAACGAGGCACATCCCCGAGTATGGGAAATTGAAAGTGCTGATCTTCCCGAGTTTCTTCCGCCGATTTCGCCATGGGCGCATAAAATGCAGCGAGGCAGGGTGGCAATTTTTGCAGGAAGTGCGGCCGGCGCTGGTGCTGCAATGCATTGCGTGCGCGGTGCAGCAGCTTCCGGGGCGGGGTATATTGCGCTGTATTGCGACGAAGAGCTTTACTCTGCGTACCTTTCTGCTCTTGGCGATTATGCGATTGTAAGAGTATATTCCGACGATACTTTTTCCGCCGAAGAATGGGACGCACTGGTCATTGGCCCAGGATGGGGAATCGGAGAAAAAAGAGAGAGCCAGCTTGTTCGGCTGCTCCAATCGAAAACTCCAATAATTCTCGATGCTGACGGAGTTCGGCTATTTGCACATCTTGCAGAGCAGCATTCGCGGAACGGAACTCTACGTTTTTTTAAGGCTCCGCTTGTTCTGACACCTCATCCGGGAGAATTTTCTGCGCTCCAAAAATTCATAAGCCAGGAAGAAGCAGCGCAATTTCAGTCATCGGGAATGGTGAATCAAGTCTGCTCGCTCGCGCAAAAATTCGGGATTGTTGTTGCGCTCAGGGCATCCACAACGCATATTGCCTTCCCCGATGAATCATGCGCAATCTGCGACGGTAGCACGCCAGGGCTTGGGGTTGCCGGCTCAGGAGACGTGCTTTCCGGGCTCGCCGGGGGGTTTCTTGCAAGGTGGCGCGCAGCACGAGAGCTTCGCGCCGCATCAGAGCTCAATGAGGGGGATCACGGCATGTGGAAAGATCCCCTTTCGGCAGCGATTATCAGCGCGGTACTTGTGCATGCCGCTGCAGGGCGCAGTCTTTTTGATGCCCAGGGATGGTTCAATCCGGAGGAGCTGGCACGAACCTGTGCGCGTATCAGCTCATGGCAGCTCGATTGCTTGAAGGCGCAATAATGGCAGATATATGACATCATCTAAAAAACGAGGACCTGTAGACTCTTTTCAGCGGTCAGTTGCTGGAATCGCTGCGAGCGGTTCGCTTTTTTTTCTCGCGCGGCGAAAGCAGGATGATACAGAAATGAGTTACCGCTGGGAATTTCCTGGCGGCAAAGTGGAAGAAACAGAAACAGATGAAGAAGCGCTTGAGCGGGAATTTCTTGAGGAATTTGGCGCCAGGATACAAGTGGTCAGGTATCTCGGCGAGACCATGTTTGCTCATAGAGGGAGAATGCGCATTCTCGCTGCATGGGAAATACGCATGCAGCCGAAAGATGTAGCGATGTTGAATGAACACTCGGAGGCTGCCTGGCTTCCATTCGAATCGATCACGAAAATGGACCTTGCGGACTCGGATCGGTCGCTTTTGCCGCTTGTGCAGGCTGCTTTTTCCGCGCTGCAGCAAAATATGTAAAAACTGCTCATGCTCTGAATTTGAGTATGGGCGAGCAAAATCAATTCTATGGCTGAATGTCCTGCGCTTGATCCTCGAACGCGGCTGTGCGCGGAGATTCGTCTTCTTCCAGACTGTTGAGCAAAACTTCGACCTTTCCCTGCAGCTCATCAAGTTCTTTCTTGAGGGATCGGGCAAGGGTGATGCCTTCTTCGAATATCTCAAACGATTTTTCCAACGGCAGATCTGTATCTCTCATCTGATCGGCGAGCTGTTCGAGTCTTGCGATTTTCTTCTCAAAGTCCTTCATCGTTTTTGCTCCTTGCATCTTCGGCTTGTGCGCTCAATATCGATGCGTTCGCTTCGCCTCGGTAAAATGATATGTGCACTTCTTCACCCGGTTTGATCGTTTCGGCAGAGCGAATGATTTCAGCGCTTTTGCGCACTATGGAAAATCCCCGTTTCATGATTGCTTTGGGGTTGGAAAGCTCGATCGCACTTGCAGCAAGCGCGATGCGATGGCTGAAGGCATCGACTTTGCTGCGCATGCCCTGCTCGATCGCTTCAGTTGCCGTGTCGAAGCGCTGCATCAGAAGCATATGGCGACGAACAAGCATGCTTTCCATGCTGCGTGGGGACACCAGCGAAAGGCGCTGCCGCGCATGCTCAATAATCTGCCGCATCGATTGCGCGAGGACCGTTTCAAAATGCTCGATTTCCTTCTGGACAAGGCCAAGATCCTTGCTAGCCATTTCGGCTGCTGCGGATGGGGTAGGAGCACGCAGATCGGCAGCATAATCGGAAAGAGCCCAGTCTGTCTCATGACCGACTGCACTGATGACAGGGATGCGGGATTCGGCAATTGCGCGAACGACAATTTCCTCTGAAAACGGCAGCAGATCCTCGATGGAACCGCCGCCTCGCCCTACAATGAGCACATCCGCAATGCTCCACCGGTTTGCCTGCCGTATTCGCGCTGCAATCGATGCGGCAGCTTCTTCCCCCTGCACGGCTGCCGGAAGCAGAATAATGTGTGCTTTGGGGTTTCTCCTGCGCAACACATGGATGATATCCCGTATCGCAGCTCCTGTTGCGCTGGTAACTACTGCAATTCGCTCAGGAAAAGCAGGGATCTGTTTTTTTCTGTCCTGATCGAAAAGGCCTTCCTTTGCAAACTTCTGCTTTCGTTCCTCAAGCATGGCAAGAATATCGCCAAGCCCGGCAGCTCTCATCGTTCTTGCAATAAGCTGATACTGTCCTCTGCCTGCGTAGACTGAAATGCCGCCTCGCGCCCAGACTTTCATCCCATCGCGAGGAACAAATGACAGCGCGAGCATATCTCGCCTGAACATGACGGCCTGCAATACGGCTTGGTCATCTTTCAGAGAAAAATAGAGATGGCCAGAGGCGGCCACCTTGCAATTCGATATTTCTCCCTCTACGGTTACATCGGGGTATTTATTTTCCAGATCGTTCTTTATGAGCAGTGTCAGCTGTGAGACGCTGAGTGGCGAGGAAGATTGTACAGAATCGGCGAGCCAGTCATCGGCATGCATGGCAACATTCTAGCAGAAATGTCCCTGTCCGGAAAAGCTGCATACTGGCTTAATTCGGTCGCAAATATTAGACTAACGACATGATGAATCCTCACGATCTGCCCATTTATCAGCAAAGGGCGAAAATACTCGATGCGCTCGAGAAGAATCAGGTCATTGTAGTCGAAAGCCCGACAGGCTCAGGCAAAACCACACAGCTTCCAATCATTCTGTATGAAGCAGGATATGCAGCCCGCGGAATTATCGGTGTGACGCAGCCTCGCCGCATTGCTACGCTCTCAGTGAGCGATTTTATTGCGCGCCAGCTGGGGAGCGCTATCCCTGGAATTATCGGCTATAAGATGCGTTTTGAAGATGCCACCGCGTCGAATACAGTAATAAAGATTATGACCGATGGCATCCTGCTGCAGGAGATGAAGCTTGATCCATTTCTTTCCCGCTATGGGGTAATTATGGTAGATGAGGCTCACGAACGAAGCCTCAATATCGATTTTATCCTCGGACTTCTCAAGAAGGTGTTGGAAGCCAGAAGTGAGTTCCGCGTTATCGTTTCATCAGCCACGATCAATGCCGAGATCTTCTCGGAATATTTTTCGGAATGCCCGATTGTTCGCATCGATGCTCCAATGTTTCCTGTTCGTGTTGTGTACGATGCAATAAAACCTGTTTCGGATTTGCCGCAGCCAGCAGGCGAGCATGAAGCCGGCTACTATCGTTCTTCCGATGACGCGCTCTACGGCAAGATTCTTTCTATTGTGGGCAGAGTTCTCGATGGCGATGCAGGAGCCGAACCAGGCGATATCCTTATTTTTCTTCCAGGAGAAAAAACCATAAAAGGCTGCCTGCAACAGCTAATGGCCAGCCGCTGGGCAGCAAAATTATACTGTATTCCCCTGTATGCGCGTCTCGGCAAAGATGAACAGGAGCGCGTGTTTGATGATCCGCCGCCCGGAAAAATCAAGGTAGTTATCGCAACGAACATTGCGGAAACAAGCGTTACCATCGACGGCATCACAGTCGTCATCGATTCAGGCCTTGCCAAAATAAATTATTACAACCCAAAGACTTTTACTGCCAGTCTTATCGAAACCCCCATTTCCAAGGCATCCTGTAACCAAAGGAAGGGAAGAGCGGGGCGTACGCGGCCCGGCATCTGTTACAGGCTTTATTCGATTAAGGATTTCGAGTCAAGGCCATTGTATCCGACCGAAGAAATTCATCGCACCGATCTTTCGGAAGTCCTGCTTCGCATGGCAGAGCTCGGCATTACGGATTTCGAGCATTTCGATTTCATCACTAGGCCGCCCAAAAGCGCCATTCGAGGCGCAATCGAAGTGCTGAATCTGCTCGATTCGCTCAACCCTGACCGTACCCTCACCCGCATCGGCGAAATGATGTGTGCCTTTCCGCTTTTGCCCAAGCTTTCCCGTATGATAGTTGAAGCTATTTTGAAATATCCCGATGTGATAGCCGAAACATTGATTGCATCTGCCTTTCTCTCCACTACCAGTCCCTACATTTTGCCGCCTGGCGAGGAGACGGAAGCGCGCGCTGCGCATCATCAGTTCCGGGACCCAATGGGCGATTTTGCATCGTATTTGCGGCTCTATGAAGCATTTGTAGCTGCGCGGGACAAAACCAGATTCTGCGAGCGCAATTATCTAGATGAGCGCACACTACATGAAATTGTGCGGATCCGGGAACAGCTTGAGCTGATTGTGTCCGATCTTGGCGTGCCCATTGGCTCGGGGGGCGCGATAGCTGACTATATCTGCGCGGTAAGCAGGGGCCTCATCCAGTTTGTCTGCGCAAGGCAGGGGCGGGGGATGTTCCGCTCCCTTACTGCGGAAAGAATACAGATACACCCCGGATCGGTCATGTTCAGACAGGATGCTGATTTTATCGTCGCAGGCGAAATCGTGCGAACAACGAGGATGTATGCGATGTCGGTCTCGCCGCTGTCGAAAGCCCAGCTGTATCGCATTTCTCCGGAGCTTGCAGATCAGTTGATACGCCTCAGGCAGGGAGCATTGATGCCTCCGCGCAGCAGAGAAAGGAACGCATACCGGAGTCGAAATCATAAAGAAAGCCAGAGAGGCGGACGAAAATCCGAAATATCCAGCCATGACCTGCCCCGGAAAGAAAAGCTCGAATCGCTTGTTCTGGGCGGGGAGGTTTTCCCGATCGAGGGCAAGAAAGCGTCCTGGCAAACGGTTGTACTAGACTGGAATCGCCTGAAGCGTATCGCTTCGCAGATAGGTCCCGCCGATGAAGATCTTGGAAAAGGGCTCAAAGCCAAGATCGAATGGGGCAAGTACCAGCTTTTCGGAAACGAAAAATTTTCCACTGTGCTGAAGGCTCTCAAATGGATGGATATCGAAAAAGATCTTTCTTCGGGTTGGCCAAAGCACAAGAATTATTCTTTTGAAGCGGATAAAAGCGAGAGCGAAGAAGACAGCCTGGAAAAAAGAAGGCGCACCCTTGAGGAGCTCGCAGATTCCCTTGGCTCAGTCCTGCATGTCACAAAGGTAGGAAAGACTGGAAAGCTGGGATTCATTGGCCTTTATTCGGACGAAGCAGGCAATTTCTGGTTCCAGCCGACCCGATCGTTTTCGGAGGCCCTGAATCAGAGCCTGGCAAGCGCAGAATTGCTTGTCGATTATGCGAAGGATTTCGGGCTTGAGGCCGCGCTCAAAGATAAAATTGGCTTGCTCTATCGCAGGCTGAATGATTTTTTCAGCGCTTTATAAACATGAGTTCGAATGCGTTTCGACCTGATTCATTTGCATGGCCTTCGAATTTGGTCACTGGGCGCCAGTCCTGGCGAGGCGCAAAGCCTTCATAGCGGTTCGCCAGCAGTTTGCAGGATTCGAGCGCATTTTTTGCAAATTCGCCGTATTCCTCGATATCGGTGACAAAATAGAGATAGCCACCTGACGCAAGCTTTTCTGCCATCAAGCATATGACAGCCTTTTGCATGAGCCTGCGCTTGTGATGCCGTTTTTTTGGCCACGGGTCAGGATAGAAGATGTGCAAGCCCGCAAGGCTTTCCGGAGGAATGGCCGTGCGCAGCACTTCCAGCGCATCGTGCTGGATAATTCGCACATTGGCAATATTGTGCTCGCGGAGATCCATGATGAGTCTCCCTACGCCGGGCGCGTGGATTTCGATGCCAAGGTAGTTGTAGTTCGGTCTGTCTCTGGCAATTTGCCAGGTTGCCTGGCCCATCCCGAAGCCGATTTCGAGGATAACGGGTCTTTGCTCATCGAATAGCTTTGCAAAATCCAGCGGAACGGGGGTGAAGGGGATGATGTAGGTTGGTCCCCAGACCTCGATTGCCCGTCGCTGGGCTTCGGTCAGCCTGCCGGAGCGGACAACAAAGGATCGCACGCTTCCGTCGAGAAGCTGGCTGCCTTCGAGGGGCTTTGCGTCATCGCGAGCCATCAAGCTCTTTCCTTGCGGCATCGCCTATAGCAGAAAAATCGGCAATTTCAATATTTTCGCGGCGGACAAGAACGCGGAGAGTATAGGGCTTGGACGCATTACCTAAAAAAAGCGCGAGCGGAATGTGCTTTCGCTCTGCATAGGTATATTGCGCGACTACCTTTTTGGGCTCCGGGAAAACTTCGACCGCGAAACCATCGGCTCTCAGCAAATTGGCAAGTCTGTGCATTTCCGGCAGCTGAATATCGTCCTGATTGATAATGAGGATTTGGGTGGATTCGCCGGACACCACAGGCTTGCCGATTGCCTCCAGCGCAGCCATAAGCCTGTCAAGGCCAACAGAAGCGCCAACGCCTGGGAGTTTTTTGTCGGTATAGAGGCTTGCTAATTCATCATATCTGCCGCCCGAGCAAACCGAGCCGATTTCGGGCAGGGCAGCAAGAGTGGTTTCCAGCACCATGCCCGTGTAGTAATCAAGTCCGCGCGTGATGCTGGGGTCGAGTACCATGCGGTTCTCGAAACCTGCAGCAGAAACACACTCCATAATCTTGAGCATTCGGTCTTTTGCCATATCCGCAGCCTGGTCCTTCTGCGCGCAAAAGCGGTGCATTTTATCGAGAGTCGCCTCGAAAGAATCCTCTTTGCGGATGAATTCGAGAATATCGCTTGCCAGAGGGCTGCCAACAAGCGAAGAGAGCGCATTGGCTGTCGCCTGTTGTCCAATCTTTTCGAGCTTATCGACTGCCCGCAGGATATCGACCGATTTGTCAGACGCATCGATATGCGCCAGGAATCGGTTGAAAAGAGCTCTGTGGTTGACCCGGAGGCTGAAATCGCCGACTTTGAGTTTTGTCATAGCTTGTGCGGCGGTAAGCACAATATCTGCATCGGCCGACGCAGAATCGGTACCGACAATGTCGAAATCACATTGCATGAATTCGCGGTATCTGCCGCGCTGCGTATTTTCGCCGCGCCAGACTTTTGCAATGTGGTACCTCCGGAATGGCAAATACAGTTCATCAACATGCTCGGCCATAAATCGCGCGAAAGGAACCGTGAGATCGAAGCGCATGGCAACATCCCGCTCTCCATGATCGAGAAAGCGGTACACCTGCTTGTCGGTTTCGCCTCCACCTTTGCCCAGGAGAATTTCTGCATACTCAAGGACGGGCGTATCTATCGGCACAAAGCCGAATGATGCAAATACCTGTTCGAGCTTCTTTACAAGAGAAGCGCGCGCCATCTCCGCGTCGGGCAGAAAATCACGGAAACCTTTAAGGACTCTCGGGGTTATGGTCGGCATCGATATCTCCGTCTTGGATACATAAATTGGAATGCGTCGCTATTATGAAAATAAATCGCCAGCCGTGCAAGCGGGCAATGCTTGCTATTCACAATCTTTTGTGCTATAAAACAATGCCCTCTTTATCCGGCAGTCTTGGCTGGATCATGCGCGCCCGTATGGGCGTAAACGTCCACAGGGAGGATTGAATGAGACAGTACGAACTCGTAACGGTCTTGAACTCCGAAGAGGATCAGTTCAAGGCCGGCAAACAGGCAGTCGCCGATCTGCTCGCACAGTTCAAGGCGATCGATGTCAAAGAAGAAGATATGGGAGACAGACCTCTCGCATATTCCGTCAAAAAGAAAATGCGTGCACATTATGTGTTGTACCGGATGAGCATCGAGCCGGCATCCATTGTTGCGCTCGAGCGCGCAATCATGCTGAGCCCTGCAATTTTGAAGCATCTGGTAGTGAAGGTCGAAGACTGAGGCTGAACCGGGAAATCGGGTAAGGAGCACATTGTGAGCGATATCAATGTAGTAGTGCTGGTTGGACGTCTTACGCGCGACAGCGAATTGAAGTATACCCCTTCGGGGTATGCTATTTGCCGTTTTTCTATCGCGGTCAATCGTTCTAAAAAGCAGGACGAAGGGTGGGTGGATGAACCGCATTATTTCGATATCGAATTCTACGGAAAAAGTGCGGAAGGATTGAGCAAGTATCTTCTCAAAGGCCGTCAGGTCGCTGTACAAGGCGAGCTGCGTCAGGATCGATGGGAAAAAGATGGCCAGCAGCGATCAAAGGTGGTCGTCGTTGCTTCTACAATTCGCCCGCTTGGATCGCCGCCTCAAGGCACAGATGCCAGCAACAGAAGATATGCTCCTGATTCCGTACCGGCCAAACCCGAACCTTCAAACGGCCAAGCATCGATTCCTCCGGGGGTCGATGAGTTCACCGACGATATTCCTTTCTGAAAAGGAATTGTCGGCATAATCATCGCAAACAACAGGAGATTTGTATGGATGAAATGAAAGATATTGAAGATGTAAAGGTCTCTCGTCCCGAAGCTGATCAGCAGGATTCGCGCAGAGATCAGGATGACCGCAATGGTCCTCGCAAAGGCAAAGGCTTTTTCAGAAAGAAAGTCTGCCGGTTCTGCACCCAGAAAGTTGTTATCGACTACAAAGATGCAGACATGCTTCGCAGATATACAACCGAGCGCGGCAAGATTCTTCCCCGCCGCATCACCGGTACCTGCTCGAAGCACCAGAGAGAGCTCGCTGTCAACATCAAGAGAGCACGGGCACTCGCTCTGCTCCCATATGTCGTAAAATAACTCGAATTCAAAGAAACTTGAGCGCATCAGCGACTATGGAAACACAAAACAGCATGGATCCGATACTTGTTCGCGCAAACCGCAGAAAGATACCGGTATGGGTTTCTGCGGGAGTGCTGTCAGGCTTGTTCTATGCAAGCGGATTCATTGCGGTGGCATTTCTGGTGCCTGTCCAGTTTGCATTTGCAAAAGATGGCAAAAAAGAGGGTTTGCTTTCGATGCTTGCTTCACTGGCAGTGATCGGAATTGGAAATGCGATGCGTCTTTCCAGTCTTGGCTTCATGCAGTTTTCTGTTCTTGTCCAGACCTTTCTTCCACCATTGCTTTTGCTCTGTGGAATTGGCGCGCTGAATATGCTTGCAGTTGACAGCTGGAAAAAGGTCATTGCGGTGAGCGTTGTTCTGGCGGGAGTTTTCGGATTTTTGCTGAAAGCCAGCATAGGCACACAAGAGGTGCAACAGGCTATCGCGAGCATCATTCTCCAGCTTCTGGGATCTTCAGGCACGCAGCTGCCTGATGCTGCTACTATTGCGAGGGACTATGTAGCGCCTGCAGTCGAAGTCATTTTGGACTGCTATGGAGCGCTGCTTTTCCTCATGCTTGCTGCAAGCTGGTCGATTGGCAATCGCCTTGGGGAAAAGGGCACAGGCGCTGATGGAACAATGCAAAAGGGTTCTATTCGTTCGATAGTTGTTCCTCGGTGGCTGCTCTGGCCCAGCATTCTTGCCTGGGGATTACTGCTTCTGGTGCTGTATAGCCACAAACAGGGAGCCTTGGCAATTGTCGCGTGGAATGCATCGCTCGCTGCGGCATCTTGGTATGCGCTTCAAGGAATTGGTTTGATATCATATTTTTTTGAATCGAAAGGCATGCATCGCACGACCGGCTTGATGCTGGTTTTGCTGATCCTGCTCATTCTGCTCGACAGAAAAGTCGGGCTGGCAGTTGCAATTCTAATGCCGGTACTTGGTGTATCGGAGGTGTGGTTGCAATATCGAATACGAAAAGGAGCCTGAACATGAAAGTCATATTGAATCAGGACATTCCCAACCTGGGCGAAATTGGTGACATAAAGGAAGTTGCAGCAGGCTATGCTCGCAATTATCTTCTGCCCAAAAAACTGGTAATGGTATACAACGAAAAATCCGCTGCGATGCTTCAGAAGCGCCAGGCAGAAATTCTAGCCATCAAAGAGCAAAAGAGGCTCGCCTCTCGCTCCCTCAAAGAAAAACTGGAAGCAGATACGCTGGTTATCAGCATGCCGGCAGGCAGCAACGGAAAACTCTACGGCGCGGTCACCAATCATACAATCGCCGATGAGCTTTTGAAAAAAGGCATTGAAGTAGATCGCAAAAAGATAGAAGTTCCCGGTCGCTCGATCAAATCCGTTGGCAATTACAAAGTTGCAGTCAAGCTCTACGAAAAGGATGAGGCGGCACTCCGTGTTTCCATTGAAGCACAGGCTGTCGCATCGGCCGAGGAGAAAAAGGCTGGCGAAGGCGAAGCGAAAAAGCACAAGCCTCGCCGCCAGCGCACAGAAACCGAACCAGCAACGGCTGAAGAACAGGCAGCCGCATTTGAAGCAGCGGTCAATCGCGGCCAGCTCAGCTGATAAAACTGCTGGAAAGCTCGGGTATTCAATAATCCCGCTCACCTTCATGTGGGCGGGATTAAATTTTTTGCTTGTGCAGTTCTTTTTCGTTTGAAATGAAGATATGATGGTGCAAGGAGCTGAATGATGGCTGGCCCGTCTCTGAAAGACAAATTGCCGCTTTACAATGCCGATGCCGAGCAGGCCTGTTTGGGAGCTTTGCTTATAGATCCGGAGAGCATGAATACCGTGCTGAGGTATCTCCGCCCGGAAAGCTTTTACGAGCCATCCAACCAAGAAACCTTTGAAGCGCTCATTTCGATGCATGAAAAAGGGCAAAAACCGGACCTCATTACTCTTTCTGAAGAATTGCGCAGCAGAGGCAGCCTCGACCGCATAGGGGGGACCGCTTATATCGCAAGCCTTGCGTCGTTTACTCCTTCGGCCGCGAATGTCGAGTATTATGCCAGAATTGTCCAGGAAATGGCCACCAGGCGGCGCCTTATCCAGCTATCCGCTGAAATGGCCGCCATGGCTCACGAAGAGACAATGGATATAGACAGGGTCCTGGACGAACTGCAAGCAAAGATTTTCGAAATTTCCCAGAACCGCAGGACTATCGACTACCATTCAGCGAAAGAGATTGTCACTGAAACAATGCTGCTCATCGAAAAGCTGAGCACAAATCCTGAAGCATTCACAGGAGTACCGACAGGAATCACCGACCTCGATGCCATGACGAGCGGCCTTCAGAATTCCGAATTCGTTGTCATAGGCGCGCGCCCTTCAGTCGGGAAAACTGCGCTCGCGCTCACCATTGCGGCTCATGCTTCCATAGACCTGAAGATACCGACTGCATTCTTTTCCCTGGAAATGTCCGAATCAGCCATTATGCTCAGGCTCATATCATCGGAAGCAAGGATACCTGCAGAACGCATCCGGACAGGCAGAATCCGAACGACCGACTATGACAGCCTTATGGAAGCTGCAGCCAGAATCTATGAAGCTCCGCTCTACATTGTCGACATGCCAAACATGAAGCTGCTCGAGCTCAGAACCATGGCACGAAGGCTTGTGCTCGAACGCGGAGTGAAAATTCTGTTTATCGATTATCTGACTCTGGTTACGCATGAAAACGCAGATCTGCCGCGCTGGGAGCAAATTTCTGCCATATCCAGATCGCTCAAGGCGCTCGCACGCGAATTGAATATCCCGGTTGTTGCCCTCTCGCAGCTCAAGCGCGAAGCTGAGGGCAAACAACCGACTCTTGCTGACCTGAGAGAATCCGGCTCAATAGAACAGGATGCTGATCTTATCCTCTTTTTGCACAGAGAGAGGGAGATGAACAAGGCACACGACCAGCAGAGTGATCAGGTGGAGACAGATCTCATTATTGCCAAACAGCGCAACGGTCCTATCGGCAAGACTTCAGTCTGGTTCAAGAGCAGCTATGCGAAATTCGTGAATATGGAACGGCACGAGCATAAATAGAGCACAAATAACAAGTTTTGCGGCTTTTGCTTTCTGGATTTAGCGCTTATCTTCCGGTAAAAAAGAATATATCGCTCATCGTCGCAACCACAAACAGAACGAGCACAAATGCAGCTCCGATGAACTGGTACCGGTACAGCGTTTTTGCGCTGAGCGGACGCCTTCGTGCCAGTTCGATGAAAAAAACGAGGATCAAGCCGCCATCCAGGACGGGGAGGGGAAGCAGGTTCATTATGGCAAGCCCGACAGACAGAAATGCGAGAAAACTCAACACCGGAACAAGTCCTGCCAATCCTTCCACTTTGATTTGCTCGGATGCTGCGGTACCGATCAGGTATGTAATGCGCGCAGGCCCCGAAACAGCCTTGAAAATATTGACGCCGCGGAACAAGAGCCCGATGCTCTTAATCGTCAAAGCGAATGTGGACACGGTTTCCTTTGCTCCTTTTGCTATTGCATCAGGCAGCGACGAGGCTTTATCTGTGCGCGTTATGCTGACAAAGGCAATACCGGTTTCTTCAAGCGATTTCGCGATGATGGTTGTGCTGAGATTTTGGCCGTTGCGCTCAAGTGTCAATTCAATAGGGCCATTGGCGGCTTTGAATGAATTCATGAGATCTATTGTATTGCGAATGGGCTTGCCGTTTGCAGAAAGGATTTTGTCGCCTGGCCTGAGGTCGGCAATGGCTGCAGGGCTCTGTTCCTTTACAGAAGAGACAAGGGGATCGATCCATGGGTATACACCGATTACTCCAGCTCCAGTATTTGCATCAAGCCGTGGAGTCACTACCAGATTCTGAATTGAGCCATTGCGTAAAACCTGGACAGAAAGCGCTTTGCCGGGATTGCTCGCGATGATTTCTTGAAGATCGCTGTAATCGTGAATAGTTCGGCCATCGATAGACTGCAGTATGTCTCCAGTTTGCAAGCCTGCCATATCCGCTGGGTTGGAAGACCCGGCTTGCATAGTCGTGCCTGTTTCGCTCGAGAGCACGATCCTGTTTGGCGCAGTCCGAATGGTCGTACCAATAGCGACGACGAAGGTGAAAACGAGCACTGCAAAAATCATGTTGAAGAGCGGCCCTGCGAGCGCAATCGCGATGCGTTTGAGGGGATGTGCGGCATAGAAACTTCCTTTATCAGCAGGAATGAAATCAAGCTTCTGCTCGATCGCAGCACGAAATCCATCCTCACCTTTCAATTTGCAATAGCCGCCGATTGGCAGTACTCCTAGCCGCCATTCCGTTTTTTTGCCTTTATGCGTAAGAAGAGCAGGGCCCCAGCCCACTGAAAAGGCTTCTACATCGACGCCTACCGTCCGTGCAATCAGAAAGTGGCCGAATTCATGCACTATTACTACCAGCGAAAGGCCAATAAGGCCGAGAATAATCGTCACCATGCAATATGCTCCACAAGTTCCTCTGCGATCTGTCGCGCTTTCATGTCGATATCGAATATATCTTCGAACGAACTGACAGGCAAATTCCAGGAATGTGCAAGCGTTTCGGATACAACCTGCGCTATCTTCGTAAAGCGTATTCTTGCGGCTTCGAAACGGGCAACCGCAATTTCGTTTGCGGCATTATAGGCAATGCACGCCGCATCTCCCGCATCCATCGCATTCCTTGCAAGCCACACAAGCGGATATCGGTTTCGCTCAGGCTCAAAAAATTCGAGGGTTTTTCCAGCAAGTTCCGCATGCCCAAATGGTGAGGGATACGTATGCGGCCAATGCAGCGCAGCATGGATGGGCAAGCGCATATCCGGTTCGGAAATCTGCGCATAGAGTGCTCCATCGAAGGTGCGGACCATTGCATGCACATAGCTCTGTGGGTGGATGAGAACCCGAATGTGTTCTTGCGGCATATCGAAAAGCTTTGATGCTTCTATGAGCTCAAGCCCCTTGTTTGCCATGGTTGCAGAATCGATGCTTATCTTTCTGCCCATTTTCCAGACAGGGTGCTTGCATGCATCATCAGCGGTCATTTCAGCAAGCTGTTCGAGAGGCAGAGTCCGGAAAGGCCCGCCGGATGCAGTGATCGTCAGTTCTGCAATTGCATGCATGCCAATTTTTTGGGTGAGCTGGAACAATGCAGCATGCTCGGAATCGACCGGTATTATAGAGAGCTCATTGTCGTCGGCAAGCTGTTTCAGGAGCCGATATCCCATGACAATCGATTCTTTGTTTGCAAGCGCAAGGTGCATCCTGTTCTGCAAAGCGAGAATCGAAGCGGATAGCCCTGCTGCTCCCGCAATTCCATTCACGACAATATCTGCTTGTACAGCTGACAAAAGCTGTGCAAGCGCTTCGGGGCCAGCCCAATCTGCCCCCGTTGGTGCGCTTGCAGCATCTCCTGTATATGCCGCACGTGCGTGTGGAAATTCATTTTTAAGCGACAGCAGAACCTTGGCATTGTGGTGAACAGAAAAACCAGCGAGCACAAGGGGTTCTTCTGTGGTAGCATTCTGTCGGATGACTTCGATGGATTGTCTGCCGATGGAGCCAGCGGCTCCAAGGATTATTATTCGTTTTGGCATTGCGCTATTTTTCCGGATTCTTGCATCATACGCTTTCTTGTCATAAAAAGAAAAGCCGAGCGAGATACGAGAAGGCAACAAAAAAAGGTGCACTGAAATAGAGGCTGTCAAAGGAATCCAGCACACCGCCTCGTCCAGGCACAATCACGCCTGAGTCTTTCATGCCTGCGGATCGTTTGAGCGCGCTCTCGAAAAGATCACCAGCAATCACGAAAAAAGCCATTCCCGCCCCAAGGACCAGACTGAGTACCAGGTACCTCGAACCTTCTGGCTTCCATGATCCCGCCAGCGGTCCCAGCCCCAGAAATGCTCCAGCGATCGAACCGATAGCGCCACCAATGAACCCGGCTACACTCTTATTCGGCGAGACATCGACAACATTTCTTCGCTTGCCAAAGAGTTTCCCAAAAAGCCATGCTAGGCTGTCGTTGCCGAAGGTGAGAAGGGCAAAGGTGATAATCGCATTTTTAGCATCAGGAAAACCAGCCACAATGAGCATAAGAAAGCCTGGCAGAATGCCAGTATAGAAATGCGCAAGCGAAATTGAACCCGCGGTCGACAAAAGCAGCGGAAAAGATTCCTTTTTGCTGAAGGCGATCGGAGAGAGCACAGTCATCAAGCACAATATCGATATCAGGAACAGGACAGCTGCGGCTTCCAGAGGACGAGCTCCCGCTACGCAAGCGATATATACAGCTAATGACTGCACGAGCCCGACAATCGTGACAAAATTCCCTGGGTCAGCGCGCTCAGACTTGCGGAGCATAGCGCGAAGCTCAAGCGATGAGAGATACTGTACCGCAAGCACAAGAAGTGCTAGCAGAGCGTAATGGCCAAATGGCAAAAAGAACAGGACGAGAGCAAAAAGAGGAATACCTCCAAAAAAAAGGAGGAGTCTCGATCGGGTATTCGCGTTCAATGAGCAGCTCCGAAACGGCGTTCGCGGTGCGCATAATCAGCGAGCGCGGCATGAAAATCTTCCGGCATGAAATCGGGCCAGTACTTGGGCGAAAAATACAGCTCGCTATACGCCGACTGCCACAACAGGAAATTGGAAAGCCTCATTTCACCACCGGTTCTGATTATAAGGTCAGGGTCGGGTATTTCGGGATGGTCAAGGGATTGCTGGATAGCATTTTCATCGATATGTGGGCTGTCGGTACGGCAAAGGCGCTGCACGGAACGCACGATTTCATCTCTCCCGCCATAGTTGATTGCCAGATTAACAGTGAGCGCATGGTGGTGCTTTGTGTCTTCGATAGCTTTATCCAGCTCGATGATCACTTCGCCAGGCAAGCCTGCTCGATCCCCTGAATGGACAATCCGGATTTCGTTTTCGCGATAGAAATCAAGCTCTTTTGTCAGGTGCACACGAATCAGCGACATCAGAAAGCCGACTTCCTGGGTAGTGCGTTTCCAGTTTTCTGTCGAGAATGTATAAAGAGAAAGGAATTTCACGCCTTCTTTGCGGGCTGCGAGCACAATTCTCTTTGCTGCTTCGAGCCCTTTCTGGTGGCCTTCGGTGCGCGGCAGCCCTCTCGCTTTTGCCCATCGCCCATTGCCATCCATAATGATTGCGACATGCGATGGCACGCGATTTTCATTCATTTTAAGAAATCCTTACACTTCCATTATCTCTCTTTCTTTTGTTTCGAGAATTTGGCCGATCTGCGCGATGTAGGCATCTGTCAGCTTCTGCAGTTCGGTCTCTTCCTTTTTTACTGCATCTTCTGCTACTCCGCCGGCGCTCTGCAGCTTTTTGAGTTCCTCAAGTCCGTCGCGTCTGATATTCCTTATGGCGACGCGCGACTGTTCGGCAATATTCCGGGCAGTCTTGACGAGTTCTTTTCGTCTTTGCTCGGTGAGCGGCGGAATTGCGATGCGAAGGACTTTGCCGTCATTCGAGGGGTTGAGGCCCAAATCAGATTTCAGAATAGCCTTTTCAATCTCGCTGAAGAGCGAGCGATCCCACGGCTGAATGACGATCAGTCGGGCTTCGGGAACAGAAATGGTTGCTACCTGGGAGAGCGGTGTTTTTTGACCGTAGTAATCGACACGCACTTTATCGAGGAGGGCAGGGGACGCGCGGCCTGTCCTGATGGCATTGAATTCATCGTGGAGTGCGCTGACTGTCTTTTTCATTCTCTCTTCGTATGCAGCTTTGATCGATTCCATACTTCCTCCCTGATCCCATTATAGTAGGCGCGAAAAGGGCGGCCGGAAAAGACCGCCCTTGCCATGCCCAGCCTTGCTGGCATTATTCTCAGTTCTGTCCGACCTTTGCAAAATAATAATCGACAATAGCGAGCGAAAAGCCGGTTTCTTTTGAAATTTGCGCAAGCGCTTCGGCAACAGATACTTTTTCGTCGCGAACGAAGCCCTGGTTCATGAGGCAAACCTCTGAGAGCAGTTTCTTTACCTTCCCTGCAAGTATGCCTTCGATAACCTTCGCTGGCTTGCTCTTCATTTTTTCATCGAGCTCCACTTGTTTCTGGAAAATATCCTTTTGCTCGGCGAGCCAGCTTGCGGGAACCTTGGATTCATCGAGGAACATCGGGTTGAATGCGGCTACATGGAGCGCCACATCATGTACAAAGGAAGCGACCTTTTCATTTTTGAATGCATTCGGATCGCTGGCTCTGAACTTTACAACCACGCCAATTCTGCCTTCTCCATGAAGATAGGAATGAAGATGCTCATTCATGCCTGCATTGAAATAGGCAACACGCTTGAGCGCGATGTTTTCCTTGATGAGCGAAGCTATGTCCTTTACCATCGATTCAAGGCTTTCGTTCTGGCTCGATGCTTTCTGGCCAAGCGCAGTTGCAGCAATTTTGGTTCCTGCATCGATGAAATCCTTGTTGCGCGCGACAAAATCCGTCTCGCACGCAAGTTCGACAAGCGAAAGCTCGCTCTCGTTCTGGGCTACGAAAATACGGCCCTCGTTCGTTGCGCGATCTGCCCGTTTCTCCACCCCTGCCATGCCCCATTCGCGAAGGAGCTTTTCAGCAGCTTCGAAGTTGCCGTTCGACTCCGTAAGGGCTTTCTTGCAATCCATCATGCCTGCGCCAGTTCGTTCGCGCAGCGCTTTTACGTCAGAAGCTTTGATTTCCACGGTATTTTCTCCTCAATTCTCTTCATAGAGCCGATCCTCGTCGATAATCGGCGCTTCGACTTCTGCCGGCTCTTCTGGTTCTTTCTCTTGAGCAACAGGAACATTCGAATACGTTTCGAGGTCGATTTCGACTTCATCTTCTTCTGTTTTAGCAGGAGGCGCAAGCTCTTGCTCCTCCTCAGCGGGAAGCGTTTCAATTATCTTGAGGCCTTCCGAGGCGCCTGCTTCGATTACTGCATTTGCAATAATCTGCGTGAAGAGGCTTATCGATCTGATTGCGTCATCGTTGCCGGGAATCGGATATGTGATTCCTTCTGGGTTGCAGTTTGTGTCAACGATTGCGACGATGGGGATGCCAAGGCGCTGTGCTTCCGCGACCGCAATGGCTTCCTTGCGGGTATCGACTACAAAAAGAATGCCTGGCAGGCTTGTCATTTCCTTGATGCCGCCGAGGTTTTTCTCGAGTTTTGTCTTCTCTTTGAGCAGGCTGGCAATTTCTTTTTTTGTGAGACTGCTGAATGTGCCATCTACTTCCATGCGCTCGATTTTTTTGAGCCTTTGTATCGATTTTCGTATGGTAGAGAAGTTGGTCAGCATGCCGCCGAGCCATCGGCTGTTTACATAGAACTGCTCGCAGCGCTCCGCTTCTTTCTGAATAGCGGATTGCGCCTGTTTTTTTGTTCCTACGAAAAGTACTGTCTTTCCGGAACTGACAACTTTCTGGACTGCATCGTAGGCTTCTTTGATTGCCTGAATGGTTTTCTGCAGATCGATAATGTGAATGCCATTGCGTTCCGCGAAGATATATTTCTTCATTCGCGGATCCCAGCGCTTGACCTGGTGTCCGAAGTGCACACCTGACTCAAGCAGGTTCTTCATGGTGACTACTGCCACGTAGACCTCCCGTGATCGGATAATGATCCGATCCCCTTCCTTTTATCTCGTCCTGTTTATTCGGAATTCGAACAACAGGCGGAAAATGTCCGGCATTTCGAGCCGGATTGTCGGTGTTCAGCCTTGAATTTCTTCAGAAGACAGATAACCCGACTGACGGAGAATGCCATATAATTCACGAATTGGCAAGCCCATGACGCCAGAGAAAGAGCCTTTTATGTCTTCTATGAAATAAGAGCCGGCTCCCTGAATCCGATATGCGCCCGCAGCTCCTTTCCATTCTCCCAGGTTGATGTACCACGCAATGTCAGCAGCGCTCATTGGTGAGAATTGGACCTCGGAAACGGAGAGGGCGGCATGGGGCACATCGTTTTCCATGTCCAAAAGGCACAGACCGCTGAACACATATTGCCGATTTCCTGCTTCCATGGTGAGCATTGCATATGCATCTTGCTCGTCAATTGGCTTGCCGATAGTGTGCCAGCCTTCCGGTGTCCTGAAAGCGACCAGCGTGTCAGCTCCAAGCGCGAAACGGGGTTCTGCAGGTTTTTCCATAGGTTCAGGGAGGGGATCAGAGTACAGCTTTTTGCCTTCTATCCATCGCTCTTTTCCACGCCGCGCTTTTGTCGCAGCAAGCGCAACAACTCGCTCGCCCGGGTCGAGATGATCGAAGATCTGCTCATCTATGCGGGGGACGACAGTTATAAATGGAATATGGAGCGATTCGAGAATAGAGGCTCGCCGCGGGGATTCGCTCGCCAGGAGTATAGGATCTCCGTACATATACTATGAATGTAATAAGAGCCGCGCGGCTCGCCAAGCTTGCCTTGACTTAATACCGCTGAATCTTTATTATGCGGCAGATGCAAGGGCGATTAGCTCAGCTGGATAGAGCGTCGGCCTCCGGAGCCGAAGGTCGCGCGTTCAAATCGCGCATCGCTCATTAACTTGCCCAGACCAATACCGCGAGAGCAACAAAAAATACTGCTGATAGCAGCCGCACCAGCGCGAGGTGGCTTCCATACCAATGACGGATCTTTTCATGGCGCAGACCAAAGAAAAATAGCACAAAAACCAGGCTTAAAGGAAGAATAAAGGCAAGATTGTACATGAGCAGAAGCAGAATGCTCTTTGAAGACCGCATGCTCTGGTTCATATATGCCAGCGTCGGCAGGTAAATTTGGCCTGTACACGCCAATTCTATAAAAGATACAAGAAAGCCCGAGATCGCTGCGCCAAGAATATACAGCGGAAGCTGGTTGAAGTACCGGATGAACCGGTGATTCAGCTGTTTGAAAAATGTAGGCATCTGCAATACGGAATCGAAAGCTCTTCCCCGGGAAGCAGCAATGGCATCGCGCACATTCAGAACGGCAAAAATAGCGGCTATAGCAGATATGAAAATGTTAATATATATCGAAAATCGATTTTCCGACAAGTATTTGCGGAGCGCGCCAAGCAATCCCAATCCTATAAGAAAATAAGCGATAAACACGGACACAATGAAAGCCAATCCAACCCACAGCAGGGACCGCTGATCTTTTCGTTTGAGCGCCATGAACGAGAGGAAAAAGAGCATGGTTGAGAATGCGCAGGGATTAATGCCATCGAGCAAGCCTGCAAATATTGTTGGCAAAGCAGAGGCAGCAAAAGCTGCATTTGAATTCTTTGCGGCTAGAGCAGATTGGTCAGTCTGACGAATAGTTGGCATATAGCTACCATGTGATAGAAAATATTCAATTTCTTTTGGCATATTTTCTTCGATGGCGTTGCTGCCGCGGTAGACATTGGAGCCAATGAACAATACCGGAAATACAGTGAATTTCAGCCCTCTCTGTTCGAGCATCTCGACGCACAGTTCGTATCCCTTGGTGGAAAGAATATCGTGGGTTTCAAGAGCTATGTGAATACCATATATTTCTTCCAGTCGGGGTTTCTGAATGTAGAGAAACGAATCGCAATGGTTGCAGCCTGTTTCAGTAAAATAGGTGCCTTGCATTTCGGGGCGAGAAGCATTCTGCGGCGATACAAAAGGGACTGCATGGAAAGAAAAAAGAATAATGCCAGCAACAATAATGTAGGAAGTTTTCTGTCTTCGCATAGGACTCCTGCTCAGCAATGCAAAATGCGCTTTGTTCGCCTTTTCCTGATGAACACCGGTTCTGAATTTATAGCCGAGAAAATGTCAGCATACAATATCTTTTTGATTAGAAATTGGTAGTTTTTTCCGATTCGGTTTATTTTTATATTTTTGGTAAATAAAGAGACAGAGTGTCCCCCATATCTCCACAGGCTCGACGAGTATGGACAGGAAACACGGTGAACAAAAACCCGATATGTACGCTTCTTCAACCAGCAACGCTTCAACAGCTATAAGCAGGGCACTCCTTTTTGCTTCTAAGCAGAGGGATACCTTGCCTCTTAAGAAACCAGGGATATCATTTCAGGCAGGTTCCCTGGGTTCCATGTCACGCATCGCATGATGCAGTGTTTCTGCGGACTCCTGCCATCAGAGAACCGAACATGAGGAAACAAATCCCCATCGCTGCAATAGCGAGCACATGGTACCACACCCACAGCGGGATTCCTGCAAATAAGATGACGGGACCGCGGTAGTTCCAGAAATCCAGGCCAAGCAGGAAAAACGTGCCAAGAAGCATCCAGAAGTGGCTGTCCACGGAAAAACGTGCCTGGGATGCAAGACTTTTGCGGGTATGCCTCGACAGCAGACCGCCTGCAAAAAGCACCGCGGCTATGATGAGGAGATTCAGAACCACGGCGGGGATAGGGGGTTTCAGCAACCCCGAGCCCTGCGCGAACACCAGCACGACGCCGGTCAGCATGCCAGCTATGGCAGTTCCTGCACCGATCCATGGCGCATAGATCGCGGCGAGCATGACCGGGGCAAGTGATGCGTAGCCGAGGAATGAGGTCGAAGAAAGAAAACCGAGTATTGTTGCGGGCGGCCTGAGCGAGATGAGCCAACCCCCGAAGGCGAGTGCAGCTGCAGCGATGCGGTACAAGCTCGTCGGGAAGCGGCCATGCTCCTTTTCGGACTGCATTCCTGCAGACCGGCTGCGCTTCTTCATCATCTCTACAATAATCGAGGTTGATGATAGAATCTGGCTGTCGAGCGTGGACATCAGCGCGGCAAGCGCAGCCATGGAGAAAACCGGGCCGGCAATACCCCCGTACCTCATCATGAGGACGGTAAAGATGGTGTCGGCCTGCTTGGCAGAGAGTCCTGGTTCGAGGATAGAGCCGAACACGCCGATCGCGCTCATCGAAAAGAATATCAATAGCGATACAAAGGGATAGAGGCTCATGGTTTGCAGGATTGCTCTGTCATCTTTCGCAGCGAAGAAACGTTGCGTGAAATGGGGGAACATTGGATCGGCGAAGAACCAGAGGATATAGTACCCTGCCAGGTCCAGAGGGCGGATGCCGCCGCTCTTCCCAGCTCGAGAGAATGCAGCGAGGGCTTCCTGGCCAGAACTTCCGGATGGGACTCCGCCTGCAGTGCGGGCGATGATGACGAATGCCGCGAATCCCAGCGTGAGCATCACCACAAGCTGGAAAATATCGGAATTGGTCACCGATCGCATGCCCCCACGCAAAATGTAGAGCAGCACCACCGCCATGACGAGTGCCGAGCCCGCCCAGGCCGGGATGCCCAGTGCGCTCGCGATGAGAGAACCTGCGGTGCCTGCCTGTGTCGCGATATAGGGGAGTGTATAGGCAAGGAGGAGCAGGGAGAACATCACCCCCGCCATTCTGCTTCCGAAACGGTCCCGGATTGCATCCGCAGGGCTGATCCATGAGCCGGCAGCCGCGAGCCTTCGCAACGGAATGCCTAAGAGAATGAATGAAAATGCCATGAAGGCGGTGCCGAACGCCATGACAGGGAAATACGCCCAGCCGAGTCGGTAGCTCGCGCCGCTGACGCCGAATATGGTGAATGCCGAGAGATTGCTCGCCAACATGGTGCAAGCGAGACGGAAGCCGGAAATTGCACGCGACTCGAGAGCGAAAGCTTCGCTCCCTCCTTCCGGAGTGCGAACGAACAAGGCGAAGAGAAGATTGGCTGCGACGAAGAGAAGAATGGCTATTCCTGCGAGGCTCATGGTCCGCTCCTTGCTAGGGTGAGAATTTTGTGTAGTGTGGAGAGGACCTGGATGGCGGGAGGAATGAAGCCTCGAAATGCAACGCCTGCAGCGGGCAGCGCCGGACCCGCGCATAGTCCCAGAATGAAGCGCTTGGCGAATTATACTGCCATAAGGATCTACCAGTTGCAAGGGGGGTCGTATTTCGGTACTTTCCGCCGCATGAAGGACTTGCCGCTCAAATGCAAAATCGAGGGCGCGACTCCAGCATTCATTTTCTTGTTGGTGCTGTATGGAGCCCTCCTCATCATCTCGAGCACCACTTTGCTTCTAAGCAGGGGCATACCTTGCATAGTGTCACGAACCCTGCATATGAATTTGAAGTGAAAGCCTCTTTTCTTGCGTCTACAAGGAGAGGAGGTCTTCATGCATCATTTTCATTTTTGTCCAAACCCGGCCTGTGCGTATCATCAGCATGCACCTAAAGA